>Ga0308159_1000129_pt1 | contig 268874 bp, 220 predicted proteins | sample PhyCR1_FD_201040 | JGI IMG/M metagenome (GOLD analysis project Ga0308159, IMG submission 201040) | Phyllosphere microbial communities from UC Gill Tract Community Farm, Albany, California, United States - DLSLC.R1 | ecosystem: Host-associated > Plants > Phyllosphere > Unclassified | place... | reverse complement strand
TTGGGTAGAAAGCATCCTGATGTCTGTTAAAGACTAATTTAAGATACGAAAAAAGGAGCAGAAAACTGTTATTTCCCACTCCTTTTTTTTGCCCAATCTAAAACGGGACTTTTTCAGTGCCCTCGCAGAATTGCGGGTCTTTTTTATTTCCTACTTTCTTTAGGCCTATCCGTCGGATCGTTCGGCATATCGTTAAGTTGATCGACCTGTGGGTCTACCCCAGCCTCTGCATCACCATGATCCTTATCGTTTACATCTCGAATTACTTCTCCATTGACCCCTAGTTTAACTTTTTTCTTCTTCTCCATTTCTGTTCCGACTACGCGATTTTCGTTCTTTGTTGCCATGTCTTTTTAGTTTATTATTGTATAATTATTCTATTTATATCCGCTAATACCACATCGAGATCAGATTTTCTAAATATTCAAGACTGCTGTTTAACTTTCAACATCAGCCAGAAAAGCGATATCAACCAGAGTTTCCAGACTTAATTGGGAGCCAGTCCTTAACAAAGGACATTTCAAGCATATTTATGTTAGATCTCTCTGTTCAAATGAACTTATATAATAGAGGAACAGCCTTCAACTTTATAAAGTTCTTTACAATTCTAATTTTTCAACAACAAAACAGGCACAATCCTCTTTCCAATAACAATAGATAAATTAAATTCGAAACACTTTCAATTTGAACGTTGTTCTTCAGCTAAGCGTATGCGACTGCATACTACGATTAAATAATAAAGTGAATATGAAAAATTTAACAAAATTAATTGCCGTTGGACTAGTTTGTCTTGCCGCCTTCGGATGTAACAGCGCTAAGACCGATGATGAGAAATCAAAAGAGTTGATGCGGGACTCCGTACCAAATGATACTACAACGATACAATATCGTGACACTACTTCTCCACAATCTAGAGGAGAAATCCCACCGACCCCTCAACCGGATACATCGACGACAAGATAAAAACGAATAAGAATCTTTTACTGTCATTCCACTCACATTTGGATAACCGTCTATTTTCATTTTATCGGAAGTGCACGTAATGGATTCATTACAGAGAGCTAGATCAATTCAATATTTTCTAGCTCTCCTATTTAAATTTATTTGAAAGTCAGATTGATTTTTGAAAATCCCAGACCCTGCAGAAGTGGCTTAAAAACCGTATTGGCATTCGCTTTGGTTTGCTGAAGAATGTCTGATTTTTTAACATCATCTGCAACCGCCTTTTCTGCGGCTTTATATGCCTCATCTACAAGTTCCGCTTCTCTTAAAAAAGCCATCTTGGTATCATATACCTTCGAGGCTTCATGGTCGATCTTAATATAGCAAATTTCTGGAGCCGGTAACTTTATAGCGACTGAATCTCCAATAACTTCAATATCTTCCGGAGTAAGCTTCGTCAGATTTACACAACCTACAGCATCCGCTTTGACAATTAATAATACACTTGCGTCAGGTAAAAATGTATTGACATTCTTATGTTCTACCACATCACTATAACGATATTTTACCAATTCTAATTTCCCCATAGCCTCAATACGATCCACTAATAACTGATGCTTACTTTCCACCAACGGACCACTATTATATTTATTGTAGACAAACCAAGCGCCCACCGCCAAAATGGCTGCGGCGATTAAAAATTTTAAAAATTTTCCCATAAATTATACTATACAAATTAAAGACCAAGTTGCCTTTTTATCTATTTAACCTCGAAATATTACCTCAATACTATCATAAACTTCGCCAACTTGGTTAAAACAAAAACTATATATTTTGATAGACAATTGTTTAATTAAAAAGTTTAAAAAACATTTGGAAAATATCAGGTATAATACTACTTTTGTGACATCAAAATCACGGTAGGTATAGCTCAGTTGGTTAGAGCACTAGATTGTGGTTCTAGGGGTCGTCGGTTCGAGCCCGATTACTTACCCAAAAAGCGGATCAATTTAAATTGATCCGCTTTTTTTATTTCAAGTAGTATTATCAATAATTTTTCTTTCGCCTTCTAGCGCCACATAAAACCACCTATACGGAAAAAACGTAGCAACTTGTTGATCATGGTTAAAGCAGGCTTTTTAACTCTCCATTTTAATCCATCAATTCCTGTAGGAGCTGCATTGAAATCCTTTACTGTTGCCTGCCCTGTTTTCATATGTATCGGTGCCTCATCTCTTCGGTGCTTCTCCACAACCAAGATACTGTCATAATAGTGAAGCGAGCTTACCGAACGTGTAAATCCATTTACTTTCAACCCACGTTGTTCCGAATGATAAGCGTTGATATAATCGATGAAATTCTTACTATATTCAATAAAAGTTCCATTCCTTTTGTGCCCTCCTCCGTAAAACACTTGATAAGATGTGTGCAGATCTTCACAGAGATATACACCGGTGTCTTTTACATGATCAAAGAGTTCTTCAAAAGTCACAATCTGCTGTTTCATAGTATGGCCGCCATCATCGATTAAAATATCGATCGGTGGAATAGATTCTTTCACCTGACGAAGGAATTTTCGGTCGGACTGTGAGCCAATAAATATCTCCACATTCTCTTCTTCGAGTTCTTTACAGTGTGGGTTGATGTCAATACCATATATTTTCGCGCGATCACCAAAGTAGTTTTTCCACATCTGAAGGCTTCCACCCTGAAAAACCCCCACTTCTAAAACGACGATATCTTTGCCCTTGAAACGACTAAAATGTCTGTCGTATACATCGAAATAATGCATCCATTTATTAATCAATTTTGCATCATTATTTCGGAAATAACTTTCTAACTCGTTCATTTATTTTTGGTCTATTTTGATTCGTCCTTTATTTTTATGTGCTGAATTTATAGAAATATAACGAGAAAAACAATGATATATTTTTTGTTTTTAGCACACCGATTTGGATGATATGACTCTTAAACAATGCCACATTTATTTCTTTGGCTTTAGCACTCAAATGAAAACGAATTCTATCGAAACAATTGAGGAAATGGAACACTTATCCTATAAAAAAATTCAAATTTTATTTTTCCTATGATATTCTTCAAATACTCTTGCTACCTTTGTCATTCAAATTAAATAAATATGCCAAAAGAGACAAAAGAAGGGCTTTATCAGGGAATTATAGAGAAAGATGACAATGGAAACTATTTTTGTGGCCCCTACTTACTGGATTATCAGACCGTAGAGACTTACTATAAATTGGGAGACCGTGTTAGCCTTAAAACCATCATTAAAAACACGAGTCGCAAAAGTATGGAGACTTACCCGCAGAAGTCGGTTAAATTTTCTTTTGCTTCTACGGAACATGAAAATGATTAATATTAATTCTGAAAAGGGGATCATTCGATGATCACTTTTCAGAATACCTTCCGACTAAGAAAGGCTGTCAAAGCGATCCTGGAGGTATGAGTTAAGGTAGGAATCAAAACCATCGAAGAACTTTGTAGAGATCCTTTAATTGTTATTTTTATGAGTTCTGTTGGTTGAGAAGATTTTAGCAAATAGAGCGTTTTCAAAATTACATATAAGCCAGTCAAATGTTGACTGGCTTATATGTAATCTGCGGGAACTGCTAGTTCATTCTATAAACTTTAAGCTGTTTTTGGAGTTTTTTACGTACCATATGAATTCTAGTCTTAACTGTACCTTCTGGCATATCAAAATAAGATGCGATTTCATGATATTTATAACCGTCCAAAAACAGACGAAAAATTTCATAATTTTCTGAAGTTAAGCTCGTCATCGCTTTTTCGATATCTTCAGCCATGAATTTATTGATTCCTTTATTATGTTCAGTAGTATTTGTACTTTCTAAAACCACGTACTGATCTTGAATTTCAGTAATTCGTTTTGCTTTTCGATACTTATTGATGTACGTATGTTTCATAATGACATATAACCAGCTCATCAATTTTGGATGTTGCACAAATTCATCTATTGACTTCAATGCTCTTATCCAAGTCTCTTGTATCAAATCTTCCTTTTCATCCGGATCAGCTGTAAATTTGGCAGCAAAATGATTAAGCAAACTTCTTTTTTCGTTAATGAGTACGTTTAAATTGTAATTGTTCATAACTTATCCTCTTTCTTTATTCAACTGATTGTTTAAAATGGTTTTACAAGAATAGGGTAACAAGAAGAGTGCTACACTTTAAACCCTTTTTAGCTTTAAAAAGAAATAACATTGGTCCGAGTAGAAATACGTTTTCAACTCTTCGAAGCCTAATTCGCAGGCTTTAGCAGATTTATTACCTATAATTTAAGTGGCTATCAAAAAAAGAGCAATATTAAAAAAAGATAATAAGGTATTTATTTACCGTTGAAATGTTAGAAATACGTTGAGACTGTATCTTAACGATTCATTTTTAACAGCATAATGTACGATCCGTATCGTAAACTGAACACTTAAATGATTTAAAATAATTTATCAAAACAAACTATACGTATGCGAATGATGTTCTACTGGAAAAACAAATCAAAAATTATGGGAAATTTATTGTACATCATCGCTGTCATTTTAGTTATCATTTGGGCAATCAGCTTTTTTGGAGGCTATGCTACAGGAAATATCATCCACGTACTATTGGTTATTGCTATAATTGTTGTACTACTTCGTGTTATTCGTGGTGCCGCCTAGTATAATAGCATAAAGCTGAAGAGTTAGAAAGCCGAACATGTCCTCGTTCGGCTTTTTTAACAACTGCGAATCAGTAATAACGATGCTTTATCTGAAAAACTGCTTTTTTTTGACAACATGTTGGCGTTTATATCCATTTAAATTAAAATTAAATTGTCGGCAAACATTTCGTCTCACAGTTTTGTTCCAACTAAGATACAACGTTCTTAGGCACCGATCAATTTCAATAATCTTAAAACAAAAACTTATCAACTATGATACAAAATTCAGAAATCATGATACATGCCGCCCGATTAGGCAATATCGAAGTTCTACGTGAATTGATCTATCAGGATACTGATGTCAATACTCGGGATAGCAAAGGCTATACAGCATTAATAATTGCCTGTTATAATAATAAGCTTACCGCTGCCCAATTATTATTGGAAGCTGGTGCCGATGTGAATGCTCAAGATAATGGAGGCAATACAGCGCTTATGGGAGTAGCTTTTAAAGGTTATTACGATATCGCTAAATTACTAATCAGTTATGGTGCAAATCTAAATTTACAGCATGGAAACGGTGGCACTGCTCTGATGTTTGCAGCCATGTTTGGACGAAATGAAGTTCTTCAACTTTTGCTTCACCACGGTGCAAATACGAGTTTGCTTGACATGCGTGGACTATCGGTACTTGACTTAGCCGCGCAACAAGGCAACGATACCGGTTTAGCTCTTTTACAAAATGAAACTATCTCAAAATAAATAGCCCGCATATGCGGGCTATTTATTTTAAAACTATGCTGGAACCTTACCTTTTTTCTCCCGCTCCCAAAATCTGTGCTTTGCAATTGCCTTAATAAACTTATCAGCCAAAAACTTCGAATCGCTTTCAATGATTATTCCTTCATCCAAGGTAGAGCCTACGTCAAATTCTGGTCCCTTATTGAAAAAATAAGTGGCATCCAAAACCAGACGAGCCCCCGTATCTGCGGCGATAGCTTTACAGTGCTTAAAAGCTTCATTTAGGAAATGAACCGCATCCGCATTTGATTGTAATTTGTTCACGCTGTCTTTCCCTCCAGGTAAGTATATGGCGTCATACAGTACGGATGCTGCCGTCAAGAAACTTTCCTCAACTTGAATCGGCTTATTATCTGAACCCATAATTTGACCTAACTTTGGTGAGATAATATGAATGATGCCTCCTTCTGATCGAATAGCATCTGTCACAACTTTTAGCGAACTTGCGTCTACACCATCAGCAGCTAGTACGGCAATTTTTCGGCTTATAATCGTACTCTTAACAGTATCTTCCATACTTAATGCAGCCGATCTTTTTAATTTCACCTTAACTTCAATAGGCTCATAGTCGGAAGGATTTGCATCTGCTGGGAGACTTTTATTGATTGGCTTTTCGAGCTTCTCCTGCACCTGCAATCCCAGAGCGATTGCTACTTGGCCTGCCAGGCTTTTATCAACCAACGATAATATACCAATCATTCGCTGTCTTACTGCAACTGCTTTTACCTTGCCTAATTCGAAGCTGAATGCATCGATAATGTGGTTTCTTTCTGGCTCAGATTGACTATTATAAAATAATTGTGCCTGACTAAAATGGTCTCGGAAACTGTCACTTCTCGCACGAACTTTTCGCGCATCAATACGCTCTTGATAGCTTTTAAATCCTCCTGCTTCTTCTGATACTTGCAGCGGATAATTATCCCCCAACGAATTTGGTCCATAGCTTGTCTTCCCACGATCTATTCGTTGGCGCATAAATCCATCACGTTGGTTATTGTGGGAAGGATTAATGGGTCTATTTATCGGAATTTCGTGAAAATTGGGACCTCCTAAACGAATCAATTGGGTATCGGTATAGGAGAATAGGCGCCCCTGCAACAGCGGATCATTCGTAAAATCGATTCCAGGTACAATGTTTCCAATATGGAAGGCCACCTGCTCTGTTTCAGCAAAGAAATTATCTGGATTTCGATTCAATGTCATTTTACCTATAGGCAGTACCGGTACAAGTTCCTCAGGAACAATTTTTGTCGAATCCAATAGGTCAAATTCGTATTTAAATTCATCCGCTTCAGGGATGACCTGTACGCCAAGTTCCCATTCTGGAAACGCACCGCTTTCAATCGCTTCCCAAAGATCCCTTCGATGGAAATCGGGGTCTTTACCAGAAATATTTTGTGCTTCATCCCATGCAACGGAATGAACTCCAAGCATTGGTTTCCAATGAAATTTAATAAAATTTGATTCTCCACGGGCGTTGATAAATCGAAAAGTATGCACCCCAAACCCCTCCATCATACGATAGCTTCGTGGTATGGCACGATCACTCATTAGCCACATGATCATATGTGCCGACTCGGGCATCAACGAAATAAAGTCCCAAAACGTATCGTGGGCCGATGCAGCCTGTGGAATTTCATTATCAGGTTCGGGTTTGACCGCATGGACAAGATCTGGGAATTTCATAGCATCCTGAATAAAGAATACAGGCATATTGTTACCAACTAAATCGAAATTACCTTCTTCAGTATAAAATTTGACTGCGAAACCACGTACATCGCGCGCCAGATCTGTTGAACCCCTTGAACCAGCAACAGTCGAGAAACGAACGAAAACTGGCGTTTCTATTTCGGTATTATTCAAAAAACCTGCTTTTGTTAACTCACTCAAAGGCTTATATAATTTAAAAACACCATGTGCGCCAGACCCTCGAGCATGTACAACACGCTCCGGAATGCGTTCGTGATCGAAATGGGTGATCTTTTCCCGTAGAATAAAATCCTCTAAGAGCGTTGCACCTCGATCACCTGCACGTAACGAATTTTGATCATCATTGATTTTGACCCCCTGATCCGTTGTCATCTCTTGACCTGTAGCATCTGCGGTATGAGGCCGTAGTGCGCTGACTTTTTTATTTTCAACTGCCTCAACCTTTGCCGTTTTCGATTCTTTTTTTTTCATTATAGTCGATTTATGGGTTTACACATTTTTAATTGAATTAAGACCTGGGAAGGCAAAGACTGACTCCTCATGCTATCCTAGTTAAAAATATTCGATATTCCTTTTAGGAACTCTTCCAATCCATTAATCGTTTGTTTTAATTATAAAAGTTATTCCTAGGGTTTCGGTTACAAAACGACGACACAACTCATGATGACATACACTAATTACTAAAAAGTCTAAAGCAATTGTATAAATGCATATCGAAAGTCGGACGATAAGAGGATTATTGAACTTGTTGTCATTAGCTTTCAAAGCTTATACAAAAAGTTGTACCCACATTGAGTTCACTTTCAACAGTAACTTTTGCGTTGAGTCGGTCAGCTATTCGTTTAACAATGGATAAGCCAATACCCGAACCTTCAAATCCTTGCGAATTGGGCAGACGTTTAAATATGTCAAATATATTGCTATCGTCACGAATATCCATGCCTATCCCGTTGTCTTTGATGTAATAGTGAACCGAATTACCCTGTTTTATGCTATAAACTTCAACTACCGGTTGATCCTTTTTACTACTATATTTTATGGCGTTGCCAATCAGGTTTAAAAATAGCTGATACAGCAGTGTTCTTTCGCCTATAATCGGCCAAGTTTCACCTAATATAAACTCTAGATTTTCGCTATCAAACTGCTGCTTGCTACTCTCTAGAATATTCAGAATTTTATTTCTCGGATCGATCAGTTCGGTCTTAAAAGTTACATAATTAGACTGCGTAAGCTGATAAACTTTATCCATCATTTCTGTGATCAGTCCTGTGGCATCCATGATATTTTTTGCCATCTTACGTAGCATGTCTTTAGAAAGATCATCTTTTATTAACATCATCTGAGCGGCAAGCTTTATCGAGGAAAGTGTATTTTTAAGGTCATGAGTTAATGTATAGCCAAATGTATCTAAGGCGTTGTTGGATCTGATAAGTTCCTTGTTAAGTTGCGCAATCTCCCCGCCCCGTTGTGCGATAGCTTGTTGGGCTATTTGTGCCACCTTCTCCATAAAAGAAAGTTCAGTCTTTCTCCACTTAACAGACTTGCCTTTCATCGTTTCACGCCAAGCTTCAAAAGATGCTCTTGGCGAGGGAAATTCAACTTTCCTTTCGGGATCATAAAGATATATTTTTTCGGGCTTTCCTGCCCAAACGTCGTCATATATCTGTTCCTTACGGAATAAATAGATGTAATATTTATTGCCAGGAAGAATATTTATCCTTAAAACGCCAGGCAAAAACACGCCGTGTTCTGACTCTACTTGATCTTAAACAAAATTTGACGTAGAAAAGAGTTCGGTTCGTTTTTGGCTTTCTATGTACTTATCTATTGTACGTTGCTGCCCTTCATCCGGCACCGTTCCCCAGCTTTTAGCAGTATGATCGTTCTTGATCATTAATCCATCGGCTGCTACAATTTCCAAAATCTGGGGGGCAAAACGTTCAAGCACAACGCCAATATCACTATTTACTAACAGTTCGGATTTAAGATCGCGTTCCATAACACCCATGATGGTTTGTGCGACCAAATTTTCCTTTTGATGTTCTGAAAGATAATAATTTACTGCATACTGCGTTAAAAAAGCACATAAGTGTCGTTGGGAAAGATCGACATTCTTGGGAAGCCTGTTTTGACAAGCTACAATTCCCCAAAGTTTTCCATCGATAACGATAGAGAAGCTAGCACTGGCGCGCGCGCCCGAGTTCCTGAGATACTGCAAATGCACCGGCGACAAGGCTCTGACGCTGGAATGCGTGAGGTCTATCTCCCCCGCCTCCAGTCCATGAATAGGAATAACAGGGGCATCGATATCCGCAACATGTCGCGCAAGAAATTTGGTATAAAGTGCCCTAGCCTGTGCAGGAATATCAAATTCCGGGTAACGATATCCCATTAGCGAGCTCATTCCTTCATTAATAGACTCCGCAATCACTTGTCCACTATGGTCTTCTTCAAAACGATATACCATGACACGATCAAAACCAATGATCTGGTGGATCAATACTGTCAAAGATTGCCAAGCATTGCCATTTTGTTCCTCAAGGTATTTAGCATAATAGAATAAACGCGGCGCTTTTAGGCGGTTCTCATTGCAAATCTCTAGTTCAACATATGTTTTATCGTCGTAGCGGTAAATGCTCAAATAGTAATCATTATCCTTCATACGGATACGCTCAACGAAACGAGAGAATACCTGCCCAGTGATCTGTCTCTCAATCTCTTCGATATTCCATTCGTTCGCTGCAGAACAAAAAGGCAACAACTCCCTAATCGAACGTCCGAGAATTTCGTTTAAAGGAATATTCAGCACATGAGATAGATTTTCACTTACTGCAATGCATCCGATCTTATCGAAAACACAAAGGAAACCGAAAAATTGGATTTTACCACATAAGTGGATTTCTTCATCATGACACTCCAATTGAGGCATATCTTACTTGTTTTTAATATTTTAACTTACTATTAATAGGAAATTCTCGAAAAAGATAATTGCCATACAATATAAAATCTAGCATCCCTCTTCAAACATGTCATATCTCAGGCTAATATATAAAAAATAACGACGAATAATTGATTAGACAACCGTCAAACTTTTTTTAGCAATTACAGGTAAATATTACCGCACCTACGTAAGCGAGAAAAAGCTAGGTTGGAAAGAACCTAGCTTTTAAACTTTCTTCATGGCTGGACAAGCCGTCTTGAATAGTAAACAATAGTATTACGTACTTTGTTTGAAATTTGTGATCATCTTTGTATCCACCTTTATCTTTCAAATAAGCACTGTAATTTTTAAAAATAAGCTATTGAGAACTATAAACATAGCCGGACCACGGTGATAACGGATAGGATGTAATTACCGGCTTATCCGTACCAACAATAAGCTCAGCTTGTGTTTCGTGAGTATCAAATATCATTCGCCATTTGAAATCTTCCGGTAAATTTACGTGCTGTACATGGTCGGAAAAGTTCATGATTACAACGATAGATTTTTCCTTTTTTTTCACCTGAAGCAGAAGTACTTTTTTATCTTCGATGCATTTGACCTTCAACTCATCCCGCTGCACATCTTTCAGCAGGGGGTTTGTTTTCCGCAACGCTATTAACGATTTGTAATACAATAAACGTTGTCGATAGGGTTCGCTATTGAGCTCGTCCCAATCCAGTATAGTCTCTCTAAATATACTTTCACTCTGAGGATCTGGGACATCAGAATTCGTAATAAAATCTTCAAACTCTTTCTTCCGGCCTTCCCTAACTAGTTGCACGAGCTCAGGATCACTATGGCTTATAAAATATGGGAAAGGCTTTTCTGTCCCCCATTCTTCACCCATAAATAGTAAGGGAAGATAGGGAGACATAAACACAGCAAAGGCCATGAGGCGCGCTATTTCGCTAGAATAAATCTTCACTGCGCGGTCTCCTAACATTCTATTACCGATCTGATCATGGTTTTGGCAAAAAACTATGAAGCGATTCCCTTCAAGACCAAAACTGTCTGTTCCGAAGAACTTTTCCCGGTGGGAAGAGTAATTACCGTCAAAAACATAGGCTTTCTCATAGGCTTTTGCCAGATCATTCAATCCATTAAATTCTTCATAATATCCCTTCTTTGGTTCGCCCACCGACACTCTTAAGGCATGATGAAACTCATCTAACCACTGCGCATCCATATCATAGCCATTTTTTGTCAATGGATCCAGAAATCGCCTATCATTGAGATCGCACTCAATGAATAAAAAGCGATTCTTACCCGAATTGATGATAATTTGGTCCGTTTCCTTGCGAATTTCCTGAAGGATGTGAACTGCTCCGAAATCTTTAATCGCATGCACCGCATCTAGTCGAAGAGCATCAATATGAAAGTCTTCAAACCACATACGTACGTTATTGAGCACTAGATCACGCTGCCCATGACAGAAACGATCATCATAATTAAGAGCATCCCCCCATGGCGTATGGTATTTGTTGGTGAAATATGGCCCATAATTCGAAAAATAATTTCCTTCAGGTCCGATATGGTTATACACCACATCCAAAATTACAGCTATATTAACTGCATGGAAGGCATTCACAAGCCGCTGAAATTCTGAAGCTCCACCATAGGAATGCTGTACTGCAAATGGGAAAACGCCATCATACCCCCAGTTCCTCCCTCCCGGAAACTGTGCGACTGGCATAATTTCTATCGCAGTGATCCCCAAATCCTTCAAATGCGGAATTTTTTTTATGACACCATCAAAATCGCGAGATGAGGTGAATGTTCCGACGTGAATCTCATAGATCACGAATTCGGAATTTTTAGGGGGCTTATAGCTCTGATCAGTCCAATTAAATCGGAGATCTATTGCCTCTGATGGTCCATGCACACCTTCAGGCTGGGAAAGGGAAGCCGGGTCTGGAAGTTCATTTCCGTCCACACTAATTTTATACCGATCCCCAGGAGTTATTAACGTACTCTCAGCATACCAATAGCCATATTTTAGTGGCCTTAGAGGTATTTCTAAATTATTATCACACAATCGGCAAATCACAATTTTTGCTATTGGTGCCCATACGCTAATTTGACAGGTTTCGCCTTCAAAACGAATGCCCACATGCTTAATTCCGGTCTTGCTCATACGCTCTGCAGTCTATTATTGAGATTGAAATAATAGTATGGAACGTGAAGGAACTAAGACAGTATCACCCGCAGCAAACTCTCCGAAATTTTCTATCGTATCATTATTCGTATCTAAGATTTTAATCCATCTAGCTCCATAATTTTCATTTGGGAGCTGATACGACACATCTTCCCAATACGCGTTAAACAACAGGTAAAAGCTAGCATCCACGATTTTCTTTCCGTCGTTACCAACTGATCTAATACCTTCACCATTTAAATATACCGCAAGTGAACGCGCATGGTCTTCCTGCCAATGATGGTCGTCCATCTCGGATGCATCAGGTAAAAACCATACGATATCTTCAACACCCGTACCGCGAATAGGCAATCCTTGAAACCATTTTCGGCGACAGAATACGGGATGTTCCCGACGAAGATGTATTAATTTCTTGGTGAAGTCCAATTGGTTTCCATCGATTTTAGTCCACTCCAACCACGAAATCTCATTGTCCTGGCAATATGCATTATTGTTTCCCTGCTGCGTTCTGCCGAATTCATCGCCAGCCACAAGCATGGGAACCCCTTGAGAAAGAAACAATGTTGTCAGCATATTTCGCTTCTGTTTCTCCCTCAAACTATTGATCTCAGGATCGTCTGTTGGTCCTTCGACACCACAGTTCCAAGAACGGTTGTGGCTCTCTCCATCCTGATTGTCCTCACCATTTGCGTCATTGTGCTTTTCATTATAAGATACTAGATCGTGAAGCGTAAATCCATCATGTGCCGTAACGAAATTGACACTGGCCGAAGGGGTACGGTTGTCGCCTCGGTATAAATCAGAAGAACCGGTAAGTCGGTTTGCGAATTCGGCAATCATGCTGTCTGCTCCAATCCAGTAGTCACGGATACAGTCGCGATACTTTCCATTCCATTCGGCCCAGCCGGGGGGGAACTCGCCAACTTGATATCCCCCTTCTCCGATATCCCACGGTTCGGCAATCAGTTTAACCTGTGAGATGATTGGATCTTGATGGATCACATCGAAAAAAGAGCTCAATTTGTCTACTTCGTGCAGTTCACGCGCCAGTGCTGAAGCCAGGTCGAATCGGAATCCATCTACATGCATTTCTTGAATCCAATAACGGAGGCTGTCCATAATCATCCTTAATACGTTGGGTTGGCGGGTATTTAGTGTATTGCCGGTTCCGGTAAAGTCCATATAATAACGAGGGTCGTCAGCTAATCGATAATAGGAGGCATTGTCAATACCTCTAAAAGAAAGTGTTGGCCCCATTTCGTTACCTTCGCCAGTATGGTTGTATACCACATCTAAAATAACTTCTATGCCTGCCTCGTGCAGTGCTTTAACCATCTGTTTGAATTCCAAAACCTGCTCTCCATGGTAGCCTGAAGCAGAATAGCGCACATCTGGTGCAAAAAAACCAATACTGTTATAACCCCAATAGTTGCTGAGTCCCTTATCCTTTAGATGACGGTCAGTCAAAAAATGATGTATAGGTAACAATTCTACCGCTGTAATACCCAATTCTTTCAGGTAATTTACTGCAACGGGATGGCCCATTGCGGCATAGGTACCTCTTATTTCTTCAGGAATATCGGGATGCATTGCTGTAAAGCCTTTTACGTGTGTTTCGTAAATCACACTCTTATGCATAGGAATGCGGGGTGGCTTATCGCTTCCCCAGTCAAATTTGTCGTTTGTAACGACAGATTTAGGAACAAAGGGAGCACTATCGGTTGCATCCATGCTTAAGTCATCATCTCCTATAGTGTAGGCGAATAAAGCATCATTCCATTTAACAGTTCCTGAAATTGCTTTTGCATATGGATCAATCAATAATTTATGTGGGTTAAAGCGATGTCCGCTTGATGGGTCATAAGGACCATGAACCCGATAACCGTAGAGTTGCCCAGGTTTTATTCCAGAAACATAGATATGCCACACTTGATGTGTTTTCTCCGTAATTTTAAATTTAGCGATTTCTCGCTCGTCTGAACTATCATAGAGATAAAGTTCAACAGCCTCAGCGTGCTCGGAGCAGAGTGCGAAGTTCACTCCTTCCCCATCGTAGGTTGCCCCTAAAGGGTAAGGATTTCCGGTATAAATGTTTGTTTCCATCTTTATGTTTAACGGTTATATATTTTCGTGTAATTAAATAATTTATGTTGAATTTTTGATGTAAATGCTCTTTTCTGCATACGCCACAACCAATTTCCAGCAGTACTGGCTGGCGTATTCATACGGCATGATCCATCAAGATTTAAAATATCTTGCATCGGCACTATAACCTTATCCGCGACAGATGCGTAAATTGACCGTATAAGCACTTCATTGACATTCTCACTATCAACTATTCTTCCAAAATAGTTTCTTAAATTTATTTTGCTCAATAGACTTAGGTCCTGATTGTACCAAGATAACGTGGTATTATTATCATGTGTACCGGTATAGGCAACAGAATTTCTGACATACTGATGAGGAATGTGAGGTGATCGGGACATATCCTCACCAAAAGCAAATTGTAATACCGCCATACCGGGAAATTTAAATCGATCTCGAAAATCATATACTGCGGCATCGACATCGCCGAGATCCTCCACTATAAAGGGCATATATTCTAGATTGATCTTAACTTGCTCAAAGAAAGCCTCACCAGGGCCCTCCAACCATTTTCCATTCTTGGCAGAGGTCTCTTGAATAGGTACTTCCCAATAGGAAGAAAATGCTCTAAAATGATCCAGTCGCAAAATATCGAACAACGAACAGTTGTGCGCTAGCCGGTCGATCCACCATTGGTATCCATCATGCTTAAGAGATTCCCAATTAAAAGTTGGCATTCCCCATAATTGGCCATCTGCATTAAAGTAGTCTGGGGGTACTCCGGCAACATATTCCATATCTCCGTCTGCTTTTAAGGAAAAATAGTGCGGATTGACCCACACATCTGCGGAATCGTAGGCTACGTAAAATGGAATATCGCCAATAAGTCTAATGCCATAATCTCGTGCATGTTTTCTTAAGCCATCCCACTGTTTGAAAAATAGAAATTGGAACCACTTTTCTTGTTGTAATTCATCTCGAAATTCAGCAGCAAAATTGCTCAACGCGGCACTTTCTCGATTCTTATAATGCTTTGGCCACTCATACCATGGTTTATTTCCATTTCTATTTTTTAACACCTTGAAAAGAGCATAATCATTTAACCACTTCGATTCGCGATCTACAAAATCGGAAAATTCAAATGCTGCATGCGCTGGCAGACGACTATAGGCCTGTTCCAACAGTTGGTATTTTGCCAACACTACTTCAGCAAAATTTATCGTTGTCGATGCTTTACATTTTAAGTGCTTTATTTCATTCTTTTGGAGCAGACCTAATTTTATCAGCTCCCGCAGATCTATGAATAATGGATTTCCAGCCCTGCTACTCAGCGTACTATAAGGCGAATGGAATTGTGTAGCATCTGTAGGGCCCAATGGAAGAACTTGCCACCAGCTTTGCCCGCTGCGGTAAAGTTGCTTCACAAATCTTCTAGCTTCCGAGCCCAAGTCGCCTATCCCGAAAGGGGATGGAATTGAACTAATATGCATCAAAATGCCTGAGCTCCGCTGAGGTGGAAAATCCGTGTAGCTGATGATAGCCATTGGAAGATCCTTAAAAATCGTATTGACTGCAATCTCCATTCCTTCACCTTCTGCTTCTGTTAGGATATGCTTCCAGGCTACGGAATGGTTTGATGAAAGATGAACTTTGGTATCAGACCAATCAAATGAACCAGGAACAAATTTTGAGATATTACCGATTTCTGCGAGATGTAAGGGAACAACTATAACCATCCATTCCTCACCCGATCTACGCGCGAATGCTAAAATATTATTACGAAAGCGGCCAGTTACTTTAAGCGGCACGTAACTGCCATCGGATGCGAGAGCACGGTGTTCCTTTCGCAGTTTCACCAATTCCCTTACCAACCATAATTTAATTTTCCCATCAAACCTATATCTCCATAAATCTTTTATCCGCACTTTTTTATCCCCATTTTCAATAGCAGACAAAAGATCCTTCCTACGCTGATAATCTATCGGTCTTCGATTGTCTGGATCGACAAAACTATGGTTCCAAAGTTCTGAACCCTGATAGATGTCAGGTACGCCAGGACAAGTAAATTTTAAAATTTGCTGAGTAAGCGAATTTATGACACCAAAATCAGCGATCACTTCAAGAAATTGATAAAAGCTGGTAAAAAATGGACGGTCTCTATCGAGCAGAAAAGAGGCGAACTCCTGAACAGAAACTTCATAGTCCACATTTGGGCTCTCCCAGCAAGAGCGTTCCTTCCCCTCTCGGAGATATTTAACCAAGTAATCAAGAAAGCGTTTTTCAAATGCTAAGGATATATTAGAATCATTTTTTTCCATGGGAAAAGAAGCGACCAGCGACTGATAAATGAAGTATTCATCATTTGGATGCGGAAGATCTCTTGGGTATTCGTTCCGCACCATATCGTGCCAGAGTTGAAGCTGTTTAATCCACTTTTGCGCCATGGCGGTAAGTACCAATAGACGACTACGCGCATCTTCACCACGTTTGGTATCGTGAGTCGAACTTGCATTCATAGATAGTGACCAGTTCATCTGGCGCTCTTGCATCATATTATGAAATTCATTTTTACTCACACCCCAATTCGCTGGATGATCGCCCACTTCATTATGGCCAATAAAGCGGTTATACGTAAACATTAAAGTATCTTCCACCCCCTTCGCCATGACTGGACCTGTCAACTGCATACAACGCATGAGAAATTCCACCAGATCACTTTGGGTTTTCGGCTGATAATTCACCTGCGCTTGTTCGAAGAGATTCCTAAACTGATTAATCAGTGTTTGGTTGAGCTCAGGAATCTTAGTTAACTTTGCAAAAATTGATAAAAATAATTTATAAGTTGATGCTGACAGTGGAAAGCGATCGTCATAAACGCGGTATATAGGAAACGATGCTAAAAATGATTGTAAAATATCCTTTAGGTGGCTTTTTTTAACCTTGCTATTAACACGTAGGAGGCTTGACAGTAGCTTCGTGAGGTTTGCAAGCTCGCCCTGCATGTGTTTATTGAGAATTGTACTCTTTTTTAAATATTGTTGTTCCGCAATAGATGAATTTTCGCCAACTAATTTCGTATAATATTTATCTAAAATTTTCTTTCCAGATTTGGATGTGAAGACATTATTGCACATCGATAAGAAGTCGTATCCTGTTGTTCCCTGTATTGGCCATTCATGGGGAAGCACTTCCCCATGCTCCAATATTTTTTCAGCAACTATATATGTAGTTGAGCCAACAGACTTCCTCAAATTACACAAATACGCGGTCGGATTGTAAAGTCCGTCAATATGATCAATCCTCAATCCGTCAATCAGTCCTTCTTTAACCAGTGTTTTTATTAACTTATGAGATTCGTTGAATACATTCTCATCATGCACGTTTAAACAAATCAGTTCATTTACTGTAAAGAAACGTCTAAAATTTATTCTCTCGTTTGTGATCCACCAAGGGCAAAGTTCATAATGCTGAGCGTTTACCAACACATCAATATCATTCAAATTACTATTAAATTGATCAAGAATGTGCTTTAACTTTCTTTTCGTCAGTTTATTAAAAATTTGAGCACGCAATAGTTTCCATTCTTCACCATCTCCATTGGCTTGAACAGTACTTATCTGTGTTAAAAGTCCTTCAAAATTAGATTGTGTAGCCTGTAAATAATCCTTCAGGATAACACAATACGATTGAGGAGAAATTGGATACTGGTTTCCCTTATAAGACAGTCGAAGGCTATTATTCAAAAAAATGACAGCGATTTCGTTGTTCGAAATCGCCTCGTCCAAATTATCTGTCAATACAGGGACCATTAACCTTCCCTTATCAAACAAACCTGAACTATAACAGGTATCGAAAAAACCACTAAATTGCGATGACTGGCCAAATTCCAGAAGATCCATAAGCCATTCATTTTTCGGATGAAATGCCATATGGTTAGGAACGATATCTTGTAACCATTTAATTTGGTATTTGTTCAATAGCTCCTTGATCGATCTCAAATCTTCCAATTTACCCAACTCGCTATTTATCTGATTAAAATTTATACCATCATATCCATGAATGCTCCCAGGGGTTGACTGGAAAATGGGGGATGCGTATACTGTATCTATACCCAAATCTCGGAGGTAAGGAATTACGCCTTTAAAGTCCGAGAAGTTGAAATCTTTATGAAACTGAATTCTGTATGTGGTATGTGGCGTATTAATAGATACTTTTTTAGTTGTGTGCATGGCTTGCTGATATCTTTTTTAGATCAGAACATCTTTCCGCAATTTTAGTTCATTGGATTCTCCAGAAAAAAAGATTATTAATTATAAAAAACAATAAAGCAAAAAAACAATTTAAAATTAAAACGAATCTGCTTGAGCTGCGTTCTTAATGTACTTCTTCAATAATTGCAGTTTTAAATTATTATACACATGAAAAAAATAGGAATTACGTTTTCTGCTTTTGATTTGCTTCACGCAGGTCATGTTAAGATGCTCGAAGATGCCAGAGAACAATGCGACTTTTTAATATGCGGATTACAAACAGATCCTACTCTCGATCGCCCAGAAAAAAATAAGCCAACACAATCTGTATTTGAACGTTATATGCAGTTAAAAGCGTGCAAGCATGTTGATATGATTATACCCTATGCTACCGAACAGGACTTAGAAGATGTATTGCGATCGTTCAAGGTACATGTTCGTATTTTGGGAGACGAATATATGGATAAAGCATTTACTGGCAGGAAATACTGCGAGGAGAAAGGAATACAACTATATTTCAACAGAAGGGAAAATAGATTTTCGAGTTCGTCTTTACGGAAAATAATTGCATCCAAAGAAAAAAACAATAAAGGTGCTGTGGTAAGCATAAATGAGGCAGCAAGTTACGCTTTGAAGCGGGTAAATGCATAAATTAACAATTAACATATGATAATAGGTATAATATTTGGGGTATTCGACATGTTGCATGTAGGCCATATTGTGGCTCTTCAGGAAGCTAAGAGTCAATGTGATTATCTTATTGTAGGTCTTAAGACAGACTCAAAAGTACAAGAAAATGATACTCATGATTCTGCACAAACGATGGTTGAAAGGTTTATCAAATTAGAAGGTTGCCAATTTGTTGATGAGATTATTCCGTTTGAGTCTGATGACGATATTACGGATATGCTTCAGTCGCTTCCTGTACACAAATACTTTATAGGAGAAGAGTATAAGCTTGTAGATTTTTCAGGTAGAGATTATTGTGTTTCAGAAGGAATTGAAATTTACTACACCAAAAATAAAAATAGGTTTTCAAGCCAATCACTTCGAAAAATTGTAAGTAAAAAGGAAGTAGAAAAGGCGGAAAAAAGTTTTAATACGAATCTAAAGTGTCATACTACTACTAACACTTCGATAACTTCCTCATGAAAGACGACTAAAACACATGTTCCGCAGGGTTCCAATTAACAGCATTATGTTAGCGATCTGAAAAAATCAACATAGGTGTATATATGAAATTCTGCACTAATCGTCTGTAAAGTTGGATGACTTGAATCTATTAGCAGCAATTCACAATTGGTAATAGGCCGAATTGCTGCTATTCTATTTTGGCCTTTTTAAAAAAGATATTGAATAGTTATTTCCCTGTATAGTACTATTTTCCTGACACAATCATTTTTCTTCTTGTCGTGAATGCTCCACAGCACAATAGGAACCGATATCAATAAAATACTATTCACTTTACCTACCACCTCAAAATTTATTTAATTTATGGACGCCCCCTTCCATTTCTACTTGTTAAAATAGATAGAATCTATGATTCACTTACGTTGTTTTACTAACTTATCAGCGTATAAATAACGTGAATACAGAGGTCTGGCGATAAAACTCTACTTAGAAAAAGTTTTATACGGTTTTATATTCCAGGCGTCATGAGCAGAAGAACAGATTAAACCATCTATAAAGCTCATAATCAGCACAACTAAGTGATTTTAAGTATAAATCACATTTCCCGTGATATTTACTTGAAGATATTGCTAAAGCTTTTGAATAGGCAATTTTGGCAAAAAACTGCACTGTTGTTGTACTGTTTCATCAGTATTCATTAAGATTATTAAATAACAATATGCAACATATCGAAATAAATTCATTTTTTATTGAAAAAAGAGGCCTACTCAAAAATTTCGCTTCCCAATTTACCACAGATCCTGAGATTAAGAATGATCTTATACAGGACACTATGGTTAATGCATTGAAATCAATTGAAAAGCTTATGCATAATCCAAAAGTCGGTTCTTGGTTATACGTGATCATGCGAAATATCTATATTAATCATTATAGAAAAACGAAAAGAACTGAAAACTATCATCATGAATATGCATCTCTTGCCAGGAATGAATCTACTTCTACGAATGCAAGCACAACTAAGTTTATTCTAGATGATATACAGAAAGCGTTGAGTCAACTTTCTCAGGAAAATTACGAAATTTTCAATATGTTTTTGGAAGGATTTAAGTATTATGAAATCGCGGAATATATGCAGATGCCTGAAGGAACGATTAAAACACGTATTCATTTTATTCGTAAAACGATGAAAAAACAACTATCGGTATATCATTAATCGACTATCGTTAATTAAAAACTTCATTAAACTATAAAAATAAAAACTATTTACATATAAGTCTTGTTATTTAAAAAACATCACTAAATAAATAAATATTATGATTTCAAACAAAACACTATTTGCTTCCCTAGCGGCTTTAACATTGCTAGCATCATGTAATAACCAGACGCCACAGGAAAAGGCAGCTGAAAATATGGAACATGCGGAAGAAAAAGCGGCAGATGCCAACGAAGAGGCGATGAAAACTTCAGAAGACGCTGCGACAAAAGATGCCGAAGCAGTTGTTTATTCGGATAAAGCAGCCGCGAACGCTGCTATAGCTTCAGTTGCTGCGCCTGTTCTATCCAATGATAAAGCCAAAGAGCTCTATACAAAGCTTGGAAAAACTTGGGTAGAACGTATCAATGCAGAAACTGCTGATAAAGCATTGGATAAAGAAAAATCTTTGTTAGATATCAAAAATGAAATTGAGAAAAATGTTACAGACGGTAAAATATCAGCTTCTGATAAAGATAACATCATGAAATATCAATCCGACTGTATTGCCGCAGTAAAAGCTGCTCTTTAGTACGAAGGAAAAATAACTACAATAATTGTCATAACGTGGATGTCTTGCAGATTGGTTTCAATAGCAGGACATCCTTTTTTGTTGATACCATTACGTATAAATTAGGCAATTATCTATCCAGGTTGGATGAACTTTCGACTGCTTCTAGCAGGTCATTGATGTCAAAAGGCTTTGCTATAAAACGATTAGCTCCTGCGCGAAATGCCACATCTTTTCCATCCTTACTGGCGGATATGCATATTATAAACAGTTCTTTTAGTTCTTTATCTTCTCTAATTTTTCTTATCAATTCATCTCCGGAGAGCATCGGCATCCATATGTCTAATAAAATGACATCGGGTTGCTTTTCCCTGATCACTCCTAAGGCGTTAAGACTGTTTGTCTCAATAATTGTGTCGTAACCCGACATTTCCAATAGCATTTGTAACATGTCAACTATTGTACTATCATCATCACAAATGAAAACCGTTTTGTTTTCCATATTTAATTTTACTCGCTAATTTTGAACATTATTTTCTCATTCATTATCCCATTGTGTTTCCTTTGTGACCTGCCCGTCTTCTATGAGTGCTATTTTTCAAATATAGTTGATAAATATGTTATAACGCGAAATTCTTATAAATTCGTTTAATAATCTCCCGCATATTATAATACTTTGCATACGGAATTAAGATCCATTAGCAATAACTTGCTCTAAAAAATAGATTTGGCGTTCATTTATCTTCTTTATGGCCTCTGTAAATGTAAACCAGGCGCCCCGATCAACTTCAGGATAAAGTTGTATCTTTCCTGATCTAGGAGGCCATTCCAATGCAAAGGTATTACTGATGAGTTTATACGGATCCATATCTCCCTCAATTGCCCAACATAATACTTTTTTCCCTCCTTTCTGTTGAATAGCAGACAATTCCATAAAATTTCCATTAGGTAGATACCCTGTTTCCTCCATAAACTCCCTTTTAGCAGCTGCGAGAGCATCTTCGTCCATACCGATCTCTCCTTTCGGAATGGTCCAACACCCTTCATCTTTCTTGGCAAAATATGGTCCTCCAGGATGTACTAAGAAAAAATAAATTTGTTGTTCCTGAATTTTATACATTAATAATCCCGCACTACAATTGAGTTTTCTAGCCATTCGTGTTATTGTTACTTAATCTAATCCATGTAGGGGCATGATCGCTGCTTTTCTCCCATCCACGAACGTCCCTATCTATACCACCTTCCATTAACCGAGCCTGGATCGACGGACTCAATAGGATGTGATCTATACGCAACCCTGCATTTCGAGCATAAGCCTGACGAAAATAATCCCAAAATGTATAAACTTCCTTATCCGGGAAAAGTGTACGTATAGAATCTTGCCATCCATCTTTTAGCAAAAGACTAAAAGCTTCCTTAACCTCTTTTGTAAAGAGTGCATCATTGATATATTTTTCTGGTTTATAAGTGTCTATGTCTTCTGGAATAATATTGAAATCCCCGATCAGAATAGCCGATGCATTCATCCGAAGAAGTGTTTTAGATCGTTTGGCCAACCGTTCGATCCAATCTAATTTATAATCATATTTGACCCCTGGAAAAGGGTTGCCATTAGGTAGATAAATACAACATATTACGACGTTTTGGATTATGACCTCCAAATATCGGCTTTGGTTATCCTCAGGATCTCCGGGCAGGACTCTTGTGATCTCTTCAATCTCATATTTCGAAAGCACCGCAACTCCGTTCCAACTTTTCTGGCCATGCCAAATGGCGTGATAGCCGAGATCACTTATTTCTTTCAACGGAAAACGTTCTTGAGGGGATTTAAGCTCCTGAAGGCAAACTACATCTGGCGACTCTTCTTCCAACCATCGTAAAAGGACTGGAAGCCGCGCGTTGATACCATTTATATTATAAGTTGCTATCTTCATAAAATGAATATGTTAAGTTAAAACACAACGAGCCAAAGGTCACAATTGTTTGGAAATTTATAATATTATCGTATTATAACATCTACATTCAATCCTATCTGATTTACCGATATGAGTTATTGACGTCAATACTTGCAGGCTACGCCGACAAAACACGTTTTATTACTAAATCAAATCTTCAGATTAATTCCAATAATTGTATGCAAATCGTTGGACGCTAAATGCGCTTCGTGTTTATACTGTCACAAAAGATCGGTTCTGATAAGAATCCAAGGTTTACTGCGCTATAAATACGTAGTTAAACTGAAATTTACGGTAGGCGCATAACATTGCTACGCTATTTCCATTAAAAAAGTACGGATATGCCTTTACACATTGTCTTTGGGTATAAATTTTGATTCATCTTTATCAAAAGAATTACACTCAAAATAGCGTACTGATATGGAAAATATTGATAAAAAAGCAAAAAAAATAGGATTGGAAAAGGGATATTATTTGTTGCTAATGGCCATTCTCGATCTTCCAGTTGAAGAGGTACAAAATACAGTTAAGGAGGGTTAAGTTATATGAAAAAAATAGCAATTATAAGTACATGCCCACCACAAGAATGTGGGTTAGCGACCTTCACCAAAGACCTGAAACAGGGTATGGAGTTAGATGCTAGCGTCCATATTGATCTAATCGCATTATCAAAACATGGAGTAGAGGATTTTGACGAATCTGTTCGCTTCGTTATCCATAAAGATCGACTTGACAGTTATCATCAAGCGGCGCGCCTTATCAATGAGGAATACGACTATTGTGTTATTCAGCATGAATTTGGAATATTTGGTGGTGTTGATGGTATTTTCATTACACAAATTGCCAACAACGTTACGATACCTTTATTAACAATATTTCATACTATTTTGCAAACACCGTCGTTGCAGCAAAAAGAAATTATGGAATTACTGTTGGAGAAATCCCAGGCTGTTGTTAGTCTTTCACCGAAAGGAGTCGAATTATTGAAAGAACAATTTGATCCAGCGCATGCGGACAAAATTAAATTTATACCCCATGGTGTTCCTCAGTTTGATTACAACCAAGGTTTGGCAAAGTATAAATTAGGTCTCCAAGAAAATTTTGTAATGATGACCTTTGGCCTGATTGGAAGGAGTAAAGGATTGGAGTATGCTATAAGATCTTTAGCGAGCACTGATCTGCCTGGATTCAAATATTTGATCATCGGAAAAACTCATCCTAACGTTTTGGTTCATGAGGGGGAATCCTATCGTTTTGAATTACAAAATTTAGTCAGTCAATTGAATTTGGAAGATAAAGTTGTTTTTATTGATAAATTTCTAACAGATGAAGAATTGAAAGAGTACCTCACCGCATGTGATATATATCTATCCCCCTATCCTCACGAGCAGCAAATCAGTAGTGGAACGCTGTCATTCGCTGTGGGAGCAGGTGCTGCTGTTATTTCCACGCCGTATTGGCACGCTAGCGATTTATTAAAAGATGAACGCGGCATATTAACGCCTTTTAACGATATACAAGCAATGCGTGCTAACATTAATTTATTGTACTCATCAAAACGTCTATTAGCTTGGCATCGTTTTAAAGCGCGTAGTTACGGTGAGCAGACAGTATGGAAGAAAGTAGCAAAAATGTATATTGATCTCCTTCAAGGTTTAGCTACTCCAGTAAGATCATTAGTTGATTATGAAAAATATGTCTCTTTTGACTTGAAAAGAGAAGCATAGAATTAAAGGTTCCCAGCAATTGCTGGGAACCTTTAATTCTTTAAAAGTGTATTTAGAATTTCTAACGCTTTAATCGTATAGCTAAACTGAGCCTCCTGCATCCCTATATTTGAACTTAGCTCTATTGTTTCTGTCATTAGAATCTCCTGTTTATATGCGAATGAGACAAATGCGAACAATTTCCCCTTTGATTCAGGAACTACTGTTGCATATCCGGTTGTGGCAACCGACCAATCTGTATGAAACATTCTGCCTACGGCGATTGCCATTTCTTCTGTTGTAATTGACGATACACAGTCACATCTTTCCGCTAGTTCTGCATCGACATCAAGTATGTTAATCTTTGCATCAATTGAATAGGCTGTGATGCCGCCAGCGAAAACCTCCGTTGCTCCTTCCATCTGCGAGCAAGCTAACTGCAAAAATCCTGCGGTCACACTTTCGGCAATAGCAACACGGGCTTTAGCATTACGTAGACTGTGCCTGACCTCTTTTAATAGTATTTCTGGAAAATCTATTTGCGTCATATAATAGAAATAAGTAATAGATACTGCTTATTAGCAAACTTTATTTTAAACTTTATAATCGATTTTAATCATTCAGCTTGCATACGCTAATTTGTAGATATGCTGTCGCGATTTGTCTTATTTTACTGTCCAAACTAGGGTATTTGGCAAGAACAGTCAGAACTTTTCCCTAAATTTAGTTCACTAAAACGTTCAAATCTCCTTTGAAACCAAACAGTAGCTAAGGGAATATCGTTTTTAATAAATAGATTTAATTATTTTTCCAATAATATTTTGACCTTCTAAATATGATCCAACAGTTTTACACCTACCTAAACATTCTTGCACTCTTTCTGTTTGTAGATGTTTTGATTTTCTTGATAATAAGGATATTATCGATCTGGAAATCAAATGTACTGTTTGCTAAACTAGTTTGGTGGTCTTTAAGTTTGCTGTCCTATTTATCAATATTTCTCAATTTATTTTTTAAATGGAATAGTTTTGAAGCAGCATGTTTGGTATTTTTTCCTATCACGTTACTGTTTGCGAAAATTATATTTCTCTTCTTTATTGGAATTGATGCGATGTTGCGTGCTTCTACTGTGTTCAAGAATCTCCTTATAAGGCCTAAACCCTTATCCCATCAAGAGGGAAATATACTGTCCTTAACAAGATCTGATTTTATAATCAAAAGTGGTCTTGTTCTGGCTAGCGTTCCTATTGCTGCGCTTACACGTGGATTTGCTTTAAATTTATATGATTATCAGATTAAACATATCAATTTAATTTTACCAAATTTACCGAAATCTTTCGAAGGAATGACCATCGCTCAGATTTCTGATATACACGCAGGAAGTCTTTATAATCGGGATAAAGTGAAAAGCGGCATTGACTTGCTGATGGGGGAAAATCCTGATATCATTTTCTTTACTGGAGATTTAATTAATGATTTTGCGTCCGAAATGGATCATTATTTGGACATATTCAATACGCTCAACGCTCCTCTAGGCACATTTTCTATACTCGGTAATCATGATTATGGAGACTATCATTTCAATAGACATCATTTTTTCGATAAAAGTCGATTGACAAAAGAACAGAACTTCGCGGAGCTCAAAAGCATCCACCGTCAATTGGGCTGGCAACTGCTTCTCAATGAATCGAAAGAGCTCGTACTGAACAATGATAAAATTACAATTATAGGCGTGGAAAACTGGGGGTTACATAACCCTAAAAATTATGGTGACATCGATTTGGCGATGTCTAAAGTTGATAAATCATCTTCTGTCAACTTCATGCTTTCACACGATCCTTCACATTGGCGGGCTGAAATCATACCCAAATACCCCAATATCGATGTTACTTTTAGTGGCCATACTCATGGAGGACAATTTGGTTATACCAACCCGAAATATCAATGGAGCCCAGTGAAGTATGCTTACCAGGAATGGGCAGGTTTATATCGTGAAAAACATCAGGCACTCTATGTAAATGTTGGATTTGGCTATCTAGATTATCCGAGCCGATTAGGGATGTTGCCAGAGGTCACGATATTTCATCTAAAAAGTAAAAATTAACGTTGACATCGTTCAACTCACAATAAACCTTTACCTTATTAACTTTGTTATTCTTTCTCCGATAGAGTACGATTCTACACACGACATTATTCTAATATTACCTCCATCATGTCATACAGTACCCAACCTCAGCTTGAGCACTGTTTGATAAATAATTATCTCGGGAGTTTTTCGGGGCGGCGCATCCGGTAAGATGTGGCTGTTATTGCATGCAAAAATGCTTCAATATCTTTTATTTCGTCTTTGGTCAGATTAAGGGGCCGCATCAATGGATCGGTTAAAGGATAAAGTGGATCTTTTGTTTTCTGTTCGGTAGTAGCGGAATTCATCTGCATACCACTGTTATACATATTCAATAGCCCTGTCATATTCCAAAACAGTCCGTTGTGCATCCACGGATCGGTATTCATCACGTCGCGCAGAGATGGTGTCCGGAAGCGTCCTACGTCGGCAGGATCCTTTGTAATCTCGTATCGCCCTAGATCCTGATATTTCCGTTTGTAATAAGTGAGACCAATGTTATGATAAAGATCATCGGTAAAAAATTGACCATTATGACAATTCATACACCGCGCTTTGGTACGAAATAAATGAAGACCGCGAACTTCCTGATCAGACAACACTTTATAATTGCCATCTAAAAACTCGTCAAAACGGCTTCGTCTGCTTGTCAGTGTCCGCTGAAAGGCAGCGAGTGCCTTTAGAACCTCTGGCATGGAGTAATCTACTTCACCAAAGGCCGCTATAAATAACTTATTGTATGCAGGAATAGCCTTTAACTTGGGAATCAGCTTCGTCAATTCCATGTCCATTTCGTGATGTGCCTCAATAGGACCCAACGCTTGCTCTTCCAATGAAACGGCACGGCCGTCCCAAAACAATTCCTTGCGTGCATACACATTAAGCAAAGAGGGTGTATTCCGTGTACCTTCTAGATGATCATTACCAATCGGTACGGTAAGCTTGTCAGCCCAGGAAGTTTGCGGGTTATGGCAGCTGCTACAGGATATTTGATTGCTCCCCGATAGAATGGGGTCAAAAAAAAGATATTTCCCCAGTTTCACATCGGGCTTTTCCATTAAAGAAAAATAGCTGGTATCGATCTTCGGTAAAGACTTGAATTCATTCCAATGAGCCCCGGCATCGATTGTTGGTTTTGGCCATTCGTCCACCGGTCGTCTATAATATAGCTGTATCTCATCATCAAAGGCTTGCTGTCGGTCTTTCATAGAAAGCAAGCCTACAAAACCGAGAAGACCGACCACTACTGCAACATGTTTTTTCATTATCAGTTTTTTATTACGACTATTATCAAAAATAATTTATAAAGAAAGCCGAATTCCGATTTCCATATTCATTCTACTTCCCTTTGCAAGAAATTTAGATTCTATATTATCTTTTAATTCAACAGTACCCAAAGAATTTCGGAGATCTAACTTTCCATAAAAGGCAAGGTTGTTTCCCCAAATGTGGTCCTTGTATTCAAAACCAAGTTTGGCACCTAAGTATCTGGTTTTATAATAGTAATAATCCCCAAAAACAACATTCTGAACAAAGGTACTTATGGATAAAGGATTATAATCCAATGTAATTTCTGTCGGAATAGCTGCATAGGGTGCAAATAAAAATTGTATAAGTTTCGTTCTGCCTTTCTGCAGATATAATCTTAAAGAGGGCTCAAAACGTAATTGGCCCACTTCAAAATCAACCGCCTGCAAGAGATCTTTTCTATTTTCAGCATAGTAGGCAACAAGAAACCCCAATTCCTTGGCAACCTCACAATGCCTATCCCAAAGCTTAAAATATTGTCCTGTAAGGGAAAGTGTACTAACTTTATAATTGACTTTATTTAGGCTACCCGTAGTCAATTTGTTGCCATCAGCACCTTTATTATATTCTCCTTCCAAAATAAACAATTGCTGTCCCCGATCGCCATTATATTTGACGGCATCTGCAAAAAAGCTAATTGTATTTTGATCATAAATAGCCAATGGAGTGCTATAAAGAACAGATTTCTTACTATATTTTTGATTTGTATTGTGATATTGCTGGTATTCAAATTCCGCCTTTGTATGCCATCCATAGAAATTGCTAAGATACTGAAAGCCTAATCCCTTATATTTATCATATTTAATATTATTTCGCGTACTATCTTTTTGACGTACCGTTCCATAACCATAATTCATATAATATATTCGATCTGGGTATAGATTTGAAGATTGAAAATCCGCGTTTTTGTATAGCAAAGAAACGTTTTCGTCTGCATGTCCGATTATCCCGTATACCCCTAATGTACTTTTCGAAAAATTCAGGGTAATACCAGGTTTTGCTTTAAATGTAAATCTGTTCGACTTCAAACGTGGATCTACCGTGCCTGCACTCCAATGCCGATGATAATCTATTTGAAAAAATGGTTGTATCGAATGCGTTAATTCGTATGCCAATGAAGCATTAAGCTGGTAGTTCTGACGTTGATAATCACCACTTTTATTCGCATAAGGATAATAAGGGCTTAAATCTTCAAGACCCGAACGGAGGCTATTGGCTAAACTGTCTTCTTGTATGGTGTTAAAAGTAAATTTAGCACCCAATAAAAATTTTCCCAAACGATTAAACCCGTTGGCCTGTAAACTTGTAGCAACACCTTTGTAAGCCTGTTGAGCCTTTCGAAACCCACCCCTATCCATTTGATAAATAACTCGAATATCCCCATAAGACATCAATGAATCTCTTTGGAGAAAAGCTGGCCTCAGTAGGTTTCTTTCAACCAAGTGATGTTCGATGGTATAACTATAAATAGAATCCTTTCTGCTTTGAGCATAACTCAAAGCAGAAAGGGAAATCAAAACTATGATAAATAAAATTGAACGCATATGGATTCTAATCTATAAATGATGCATCCGTTTTAGTTGGATTTGCGCGTTGCAACACACCAAAATCATTTGATGAATTATTCGTATCTTTTAAAATACGTCTATTACCTATTTTCTTTTCAGTCTTGCGCACGATAGATTGGCTCGAGTAAGCTCCTCCAGGCACAGATATTGCCCCTGCGTCAAATCTTTGCGGTAAACGACGTGGGATTTGCTCAGCGACAACCGGTTCCTGAATCTCAACAGCATCCAAAATAAACCTTGCCGGCATTTGGGCGTAACGCACAGTACTGGTTGTAACAGCTTGTATAGTTGGGATCGCAAATGAAGGAATATTATTTAAATCAAAGTTTCCATCAGCTTTCATCAATACAAAAGATTCTCTGGCCTGTGGTGGAAAGTACATATCACGCATACTTAGGGCTAGAAAAACTTCTACGTTTGTAACGGATGGATTGTCTACGTCATTGGCAAAGATCGTTCGTCCAGGCTGAATTTTTTGTTCATAGGGATATAACCAGGCTTCAAAATCGGCATTACTTAGGTCTACCGTAAGTTCAGGCTTTTGAGCACCGATTATATTGCCATTGTTGTCCGTATAAGAACCAGCGTAATTTAGCGCCGAACCAGCGATGATAATACTTTTTCCTGATTCAACAGGATATTTTTTGCCCGTCCCATCACTTGGAATCATAAATATTCCTTTTGCGTAAACATAATCTTCGTTCGCATTATCGGATACTGCCATATTGATAGATTTGCTCCAATCGTACTGATTATTACTTAAAGAATATTCGTCAGTTTTATTATTCGGTTTTCCGTAAGCTAATACCACCATTAGGCTATCAGCGTACAAAGTTTCGTCTGAATTATTATAAATTTCAATAAAATTATCTCGGTTAAGAGCCCCTTCCTTGGTATCCGATCCGGCATAATAGATCTGTTTAATAACAAAACCGCCAACAGGTTCACTAGTCACTAAGCCAATATTAAAGTCTTCATCGGCAAACAACGCCTTATCAGCTAAAGCATAGTTTAGGTAAAAAACAGATGAACGGTTTACCCCCGTCAATCTGGTGTATTCTTCAGCTGAGATAGCCAGCGAAACATTGATACTATAATTGCCCGGAGCAATATTACGCAATGAAATTTTACCTTTTGTATCTGCTTGAAGTTTGTAAGAACTGCTATTGCCTTTATTTATCAATGTAATTTCAGCCTTGTCATATGGCACCTCAAACCAAACTTCCTCGGGATTGACCGATAACTGCACATTAACGTTGATAGGTTGCACTTCGTCAATATCCTTTTTACAGCCTCCAAATAAGGCCAGTATTAAGGAGAAAAATAGTAGAATATAATTCTGTTTCATAGTATATGGTATTTGTTAAAGTTTAATTGATATTCCGCCCGTAATACTTAAAGGACTATTATAGCTGACGACTTCTTCTTGCTGTGTATTGGGATTCCAATAGGAACTAATGGGCTGCATGTTAAAAGTATTATAAGCTGTTACAGCGATACGGATCCTTTTACTGATTTCTTTGGCGACCGACACGGAGAAATTCATATAAATAATACGTTGCTTGCTGTCCGAGAATGTTAGATCTTTCATGGGAAGAGATGACGCTAAATCGTCATTAATTAGCACTTGTCGCATGTTGGCATCCAGATAACCCACTGGTTTTCGATAATTGTCATTATAGTTTCGCTGATAGCGATTCTTCCAGAAAATATCCGTATTTGTCATGATGACAAATCCTATAGAAGGAATGTGCGTGGTGGTATTTAACTTACTCGTCAGTACATCATGTCTCCCTTGGTTGCGAGGTTGATATAACAGGTAAGAAACTGGCTGTCCATTGATCTGAACAGGAGAAGATAAATCCATTATATCCAAAACCTTGTCATCCTGATTAGATAGAATATAGGAAGTACTTGTAGAGAAACTTGTACGAATAGATTTAATCTCCCTAAAGGCCAGAGACCAATCAAAACCGTAGGTAGAAGAGTTCTTAATATTTTCTATCCGATTATAGCCTTTATCGTAGTAATCTATATATTTTCCTGTTTCTTGGTAGACAATCTGATTTAAACCTTCATCATAATGGTAATCAAATACAGGCAAGTGAAACGGTTTGTAGACCTTGACAGAATTAAAACCATTTTTGTTATTTTTATAATAAAAATTGATACGGGATGTTATCCAAGAATTTTTAAATTCTATATTAAACTCAGCACTTTCCGATTTACTTGACTTTAAGTTTTCATTCTTCGTAATGAATTTCTCTGTATATACTAAATATAAGGAACTTTGGGTGTTCTGCGCGATAATCAATGGAATATCTATCCAGGAAGGTGATGGATAACGGTGTGCTAGCGTTGGAGATTTCGTTGCAACTCCAAAGGCCGCACTTAAAGCCCATCTCTTATCTAAAACAATTCTTGTATTTAAACGTGGCTGAAAGCTGGTGCTTCCATTTTGATTATCAAAACGAACACCAAAATTGCTGTTCATGTTTTTACCCAACAGTTTATAGTGAAAGTTGTCTGTCACGTAAAACCCTGTATTGATTAAAGCAGGATTAAGCTCAAAAGAATAAGGTCTAATATTTTGATTATTAAAATTAACAAATCGAGGTCTATCTGGATCAGAAATAATACCCCTCCCCCCATTATTTGCATACGAACCATTAAATCCATAGAGGAGACTGTGAACAGTTTTACCTATCTGAAACCTTTTCGTGAATTTTAAGCTAGTACTTGCTGTAATGGGCTTCCCTATAATCTCCTCTTCTGCCAGATACTGTGAGTTAAGAATTATCCCTTCATATATACCTGTCGTATCCTTAGCTGTATAGGGTTTGTTACCGCTATTTAACAACCATTGTGCAAAGCTCTCTTGCTTGCTGATAGAATAAGAAAACATGAGGCTGATCTCGTCAAAAAATCGTGTATTATAATTTAACTGTGTAGTGTTCGAAAAACGTACACCAATTTCTTTCGAGTAATATTTTCTTTTGGAATTATCGTCCGGATCCTGTTTTGCATCATCAATTCGCATGTTAAAATCTAAACTTAACTTATTGCGAAGTTTTCGTGATGCCGCCGTGTTCCAGCGCAGTGAAGTGCCGTACCGTTTGTATTCCTGTACCTTATCCTGTGGATTCGAATTTGAAATAGCATAGTTTAGATCTGTTGTTATCCCGCCCCAGTTCTTAGGGAGACTAAACCCTTTATTAAGTGAATAATTTCGGGAACCGTCATTTATATTCGTTGTAAAATGTAATGGCGAGTTTCCTGCTTTTCTTTCGATTAGAATAGCGCCATCGGTCAATTCGCCGTACTCTGCAGAAGCTACTCCCTGAATAACCTCTATTTTTTCAATAGATTCTACAGGTATCTCCCTTAAATCCACTCCTCTAAACGGTACATCGGCAGCATTTCCACTCGTAACAGCAGAAAGTACAGACCCCTCCATTCCACGCTGACCTACAGGTCTTGATTGCATATTAGCGTCATTGGAAAGGCGTACTCCGTCGATTATGATCGGTATTCCCAGCGAATTATTAAGCGTATTGCTGCCATCTAATGTATTTCTAAGGTTCAACGTTTGGGGAGCATTGATATTTGGCGCTGTCATTTGCTTGCCAGGCAATGTATTTAGTACATCCATCAAACTAAATGCTTGTACCCTTTCGATCGCCTCTTCGTTAAAAACGATCGATGAAACGGAATTCTTATTCTGTCTAAATTCCTGATTAACATTTATTTCCTCCAGTGTCAGGCTGTTATCCTTCAATACAAAACTTAAATTTTCATTCGTTTTTCGGCTATCAATCCAACGTTCTGCACTTTTCTTTCCAACATAACTTATTGATAATAAAAGGCTGTCACCATAATTTTTAACGGGAAGAATCAAACTAAACTCTCCCTTAGCATTTGTGATACCATCCAGATCAAAAGCACCGACAAAAACAGTGGCGCCATTCAAAGGTTTAGCCCACTGATCCTTAACTATCCCTTTTAGCTTGGTTTGCTGAGCACAAAGAATAATACTGTGGGAAGCAAAAATTAATGTTAAAAATGTGTTTTTCATAAGTATGAATAAAAACGCAAAATAGACGCACACTATTTAAAATCGTTCTAAACAAATGCAAATTTAACGTAATTTAATTCATAAAGTCAATTTATTTTTAATAATTCTAAATAAATAATGCATAAACAAGTATAATGGAATCAAAAAGAGGCATAAGAAGGAGCCTAAAAATTCAGTATCAATAAAAAAGAATGGTAGAAAAAGTATAGTCTTTTTTGATAAAAGCAGCTATTGAGGGTACTATTTTATTTCAAACAAAACTGTCAGCTGATCAGACTATTGCTCCAATTCAGCCCATAGCAAATTTATCGGTGTGAAGTTGAGACGTATGGCTTCCTATGTTGGGTGACCGTTTTGTTTTATTGACTATGTCTAACATTTATTTTGCTATTGTTCGCAGTGCCTTTCGGATGATATATTGCGTTTCTTTTGTATCACTTTCCTCTTCCCAACGATTGCATACTTCCTTCGCTTATTTTGCTTAAGTACATTTTCCAGGAGAAGTGTCTGGTCTATAGCAAGCCATTCGACGAGATTAGCTGTTTCAATTTCTCCTCGAATCAAACTTTCCAATATAGTTAATGGGATATCAGTAATGCGCTTTGCTCCTTTTCGTTGTATTTTACTCATAGCGTTGCTAGTAACTCATCAATACTAAGTCTATTTGTATAATTGACATCCAAAATCGATAGCTTACCCTACAATCTTTATCAATGACAAAAACAGCAGGCGCAGGTAATACATTGTTGTCATTACCATTGTACTCACTTAATCGGATTCCCAACTTATTGTACGTTGAATTGGCATAATCCTGAAGTTCAAATGAGATACCACAATTGTTGGCCAGCATATTATCTTCGTCAAATAACAATTCAAAATCTAAAGCGAGATCGCCCCTGAGCTGATCATTGTATCGGGGCATTTGTGGCGAAATAGCAAGGAGAGAAACTCCGTGTTGTTTGAATAAGGCAAGTTTTCCTGCAACGCCCGTAACTCGAGATTGCAATATGGACACCAACTTCCGCGAAAAAACGCGACAATTACCTTTCCTTTAATCAATAGTTCGCCCAATTCAATGCATTTATTCTCCGTATTTAACAGGCTAAAATTGGGAAACTTATCATCGACCTGGATACTCTTTTCAATGAGATCCATGGCTGACAGATCTTCAATGGATCTTCTAAATGCCTCTTTTTCTTCACTTGGAAGATTGGCTAAAGACGTCCAAGTGAAATGCTACGTGGCATTGCAAAAGTTGACCGACACGTTCTAAATCAACAGTTAACGGAGATGGTTGAGGAAGGAATATTGTCCAAAAAGTCCTTTCATGAACTTCCGCCACGTGTAGAGTATTCACTTACGCCTTTGGGAGAGAGTTTGGTGGAAGTACTTTTGAGAGCACTCAGCAATCATAACAGGTTAACAATTGGGATAAAATATAGAAGAATATAGATTTAAATATCAGAACAAAATCGGAATAGGCTATCTCCTCACAGTGCTAATTAGGATACCATTTTTTATAATCGCTGTAACCGTTTGGTTTATGGGTTGTATTTCTTGGCTTTTTTGAGTAAGTGTACCAATCTCCAAATAATCCAAATAGCGATATTATTCCCATATAGCAATTCCTATTCCAGCCATATTTGCAATAGTTTAACTTATAAAATCCTGACATACAGAGTTTTACTCTTTCACATAGAGAAAACGAATACGATAACTTTCGATACAGCTATAACGTCGGCCAAAATTTTGTCAACGAGAAAAATCTTCTCACTAGCTATAATTTACTATTTGAAAATGTTCATATTTTCATCATAAATAGAGCTTTTCATATCCAAAAATTTAAGTACACTATGAAATACATGATTTTGAGTCAACGTTCTATTTGGTTTCAATTGTTTAGAATGATCAGATACCCAAACAATAAAGGGAATCTCATATTGTTCTTTAGGTGCAATGCTCATAGGCAGTCCATGCATATATAGGTTATTTTCACCCAATGATTCTCCATGATCGGATACAAACAACATCGCACTATTGTATTCCTTTAATCCTTTTAGATCCTCGATCAGCCTGTGCAAAATATAGTCGGTATAAACTACCGTATTATCATACGCATTAATTAACTCTTTTTTCGAACAATTCCCTAATTCTACACTATTACAAACTGGCTTAAACACTTCGAATTTAGCCGGATATTTCTTGCTATAAGTTGGGCCATGACTTGTACTTGTATGAAGAACAACAAATACTTTATCCATTTTACTCGCTGATATCCGTTCTTTTAAACCTGTTAATAAAACCTCATCGTAAGCACATTCTTCACCTTTACAGTTTGCAGCAAGCTGGTCACTCGTTTCATATTCTTTAATATGTACCGGAGGCTCACCCCAATTGCTTGTACGCCATATTACATCAACATCATTTCTGTAAAGGTAATTTGGCAAAATTTCATATAAATCGTCCGTATTTTTATGCTCTAATAGACACTTTACTCCTGCTGTCGTATAGGTCGAACAAGAAGTTGCATCAAAATGATGAAGATTCGGTGTCTTTGAAAGCAAAGGATTTGTATTTTTTTGATAGCCATATAGCGAAAAATTCTCCCTTCGAGCGGATTCACCAATAACCAAGACGACCACGGTCTTTTTGTCACTAGTAATTGTCGCATCCGGCAATAATATCTCCTTTTTATTTTTTTGATGTTCATGGATATAAAAACGTGATATATTGACAGTATAAGACCAAGGCATGGCAAGTGCACCTAAAGTCTTAGAATTCTTATCAATCCATAACCAATTAGTTGCATTCGCAAATATTAAAATAACAATAAATAATAACGAAAGGGAGGACGTGACTAAGAACTTCTTTGGTTTATCCTTTACTATGTTGGCTTTGATGATGAAAATGCTAGGAATAATACCCAGAACCAAGAGATACAAGATCATTCTCAGGGAAAAGAAACCACTCGACTCGGAATAGCGGGTATTCAATATATTGCCGATCATTGTTTCGTCCAAAATAACGCTATAGGTGTTAACAAAATAAACGGCAATGGAATTGATCAGAAAGAACAATACAAGTATGGATTTCCCAAAGCGACGTGATAGCGAAAAAAATAAATAAAGTACAAAAGCGTTCATCACCAGCATCAAAACCATTAAACTACCAATCAGGATAATACCCCCAAAGCTCCTGTAGTCAACATTGTTAAAAACAAAAGTATAAAATGGAAAATGGAAGAATATAAAATTCAACACACTCATTAACAGGACAAAACGGACTAGTTTTAAGCTATTTTTTAGCATAAACGGTAATGATTTTATAACGTACAATAATTAAGCAGATAAATGTAAAATAAATTATTAGCAAATTATTATTAATTATCGTATCAGCCAATACAATGCTCAAAACAAGGGAGTAAAATTAAATCATACTAAATTTACCAATTATTCATACGGATGCTGCCACGGACTGCGATAGGGTCTGCGCAGCATTCGAGTGGCCTCGGGGTCACCAATACATATTTTATGTGTTGGATCATACACTAAGGGGCGATTTAGCTGCATCGACAAATTGGCTAAAATACAGCTTGCGGTCGATATATACCCTTCTTCGATATCCGCTATAGGAAGACGATTATTATCAATTGCCGATAAAAGATCAAGCATATGCTTTCTGGTAGCAGGAGCAGTATGAAGCTCTATCCGTTGCTCTGTAAGATCTTCGGGAAACTCTTCTTTTTCCAAAATAACATCTTGTCGAATGGACTTACCATCTCCGATAGGGATAAATTCATATTTCATAACGCTCCCCTTCAAAGTACCTTTATCACCATATATAATGAATGCCCAAGGATAGTCTGGGTCTACTGGTGAACCCCATGTCCTATGCTGCCATACGCAATTCAGATCTTCGTATTCAAATATTGCCGTTTGCGTATCGGCAATTGTCGATTTCCCACCTTTTTGAACATAAATTCCCCCTTTCGCATAAACGCTTTTTGGCCATTTAAGCTGCAAAAGCCAACGCACTGTATCAAACATATGCATTCCCATATCCCCGGTTATTCCGTTCCCGTAGGCCATAAAGGTTCGCCACCAGCTACCATGAGGTAGGCCATCATAGGTACGCAAAGGTGCTGGCCCAGTCCAAAGTTCATAATCAAAAAATTCTGGCACTGCTTCGGCAGGAGGATTGCCATTCTTTCGCATAGGATAGTAACAGCACATTTCTACATGAGAAATTTTACCGAGTAAACCGCGATCGATCACACGATTCTTGGCATCCATAAGATGCGCTGTGCTTCTGCGTTGAGTTCCTACCTGAACTTTTCTGTTATATTTTCTTGCAGCACGCCAAATCGCATCGCCCTCGAGCACATCAACACTGATAGGTTTTTGCAAATAAAGATGGGCACCCGAACGTATTGCGTCAATAGCCTGTCTTGCATGCCAATGATCTGGAGTTGCTATTAGAACGAGATCAAATTTGTGATTAGCCAGCATTTCCCTGTAGTCATTGTAAAGTTTCGGAACCTTTTTCGAAACCTGACGATCACTAATTAGGCGCCCCGCTTCATGTAAGTGATGGTTATCAACATCACATATCGCAACGACATCGACATCACGAACCTGAATTAAACGACACAAATCACTTCTCCCGTACCAGCCTGCACCAATCAACCCAACCCGAAATTTTTTCACGATATCTTTAAATGACAAGGCTTTAACTTGCAAGGCTGACAAGGTTAGGACTGCTCCTGCTCCTTGGATAAATTTCCTGCGATTTAAATTGAAAGTACTCATAATTTAATGGTTTATTACCTAATATAAGAATAATAGGCAATAAACCATTAAAAATCTGTCATTAATAGCCCTTTACGTGAATATTTAATTGCTTTTAAATAAGACTTTTACTATCTTAGATAACGATTAAGACCATTAAATAACTATTATGCTTACAAATAAGGTTTTCTGTTTTGCTCTACTCTACTTTTTACTTTCGCAGACACATGCTCAAAAAATCAAATTGACACCAAATAATGTATTGCCTTCGCAGGTAGCTACTCAGTTAACAAACTTCAAGGGACAAAATGCACTACAGGTAAAAGGACTTACAGATGGTGAAAAGACAATGGCACTGTTAAAAGATACCGACTTCCATAACGGAGTGATCGAGGTAAGCATTGCGGGCCAGCCAATGGATCAAGCCGGACAAGCTGCCCGTGGGTTTGTCGGCATTGCTTTTCGAACAAGTACCGACATCTCAAAAACAGAAATCTTTTACCTACGTCCTACAAATGGCCGGGCTGAAGAACAATTGCGTAGAAACCATGCAACGCAATATATCTCTATTCCGGGATATCCTTGGGAAAAATTAAGGGAAGAGACTCCTGGAAAGTATGAAGCTTACGCCGATATGGAACCTGGAGAATGGATAAAAGTAAAAATTGAAGTCAATGACGAAAAGGCAAAACTTTATTTAAATGCATCTTCTCAGCCAACTTTGATCGTTAATGATCTCAAACAGGGCAAAGACTTGCGGGGAAGCATTGGACTTTGGGTCGGCCCTGGTACTTTAGGCCATTTTAAAGATCTCAAATTAGTTAAAGCAGATTGATAGTACACCGTTAACTAAACGTAAAAAGCCCTAGAGTGGGGAACTCTAGGGTCTTAGCCATATATTAACCTATTTTATGAAAAGTATTTGTATTAATAACGTTCAAGTCCTCTATTTATTTTATACAAAATAGCGATTTCTTACTTTTTATTTTACCAAAATTTATCTTCTAAAATCAATGCTTTGATAATGCATACAAAGCGAATGTACCTAGCCAATGCGAACCCATATAGTCATCATTGTTTGTAATATTAGGCAAAGAGTACATTAAATGTTTATTAGCCAATTTGTGTAAATAACTTAACTCAGGAAGAGCCGTTGCGATACCATTCAAACAATTTGCACGACTAAAGTTAAGTCCGTCCAAATGAACTAAATGTCCATCTGTCCGGTCTTTCACAATACCGGGTTCAAGATTGAAGCCTGCACTAAACAGCTCTGGCATAAACTCCTTCAACCATTTGCGGTAATCCTCTTTCTGAAGTACCAAACTCATACATAGCGCTTCCTCAAGACAGGGAGAAAGAAAATCACTTCCACTTGGTTCAAAAGAAATGTTGCAGCCTTTGTCTTGGCTAAATAATCGTGAAGCATTAGTCATCAATGATTTTTCAAATGTCACATTCCCCGTGCTTCTCGCGTAATCTAAAGACAACGAAAGACCAAATGCAGAATTATCGTGGTATCCTGTTCTGATCGGATAAACCAATTTGGGCAGATACTCCACATATGATCTTACGACATGATTCACCAAAGGTTCAAGATTCATGGCCCAGCGTTTTGCATCTGCATCTTTCCAGGTTAACAACTCTTTATGTAACTGTAACAACCAAGCCCATCCATACGTACGCTCAAAATTTTTATTATTCTTATCTTTGAAAAAGGCTAGTTCGATCGCAACATTTTCTGCTGTTATATTTCGGTTTAATTTTCGCCGAATTTCTCCAGAACTATCCAGATTGGGAAACTCCTTCAAAATATGGACGATTGACCAATAACCATGTACAGAAGAATGCCAATCAAAACAACCATAAAAAATTGGGTGTAGTATGCGCGGTGATTTCAGATCGAGATCATTACCTAGCACCTGTCCGAGTTTATTGGGATACTCCACTTCGATGCAATGTAATGGTAAACTGAGCAAGTGCTTCGCTTGCATACTATCCAAAACTAAAGGCTGATTATATGTGCTTGTGTTTACTTTAATTTGCGAATTATTATGGCAGGCTATAACAGCAAATGATACACAAAGAATTCCTATTGCTTTTTTCATATTTTTTTTAAACTGTCCGTTAGCTAATCAAGTAATTCCTTTACTAATTTGGGAACAGCGACAGTAGCTGCCTCCTCAAAAAAGGTTATATTATGCAAGAATTTATTGTTCGGTATTTTTTTATCGATTAAGAATGTTTTGCAATGATTGGGCGCAAATTCCTTGAGTCCCGCTGCAGGATAAACTTGCAACGAGGTACCTACAATGATCAATATATCAGCTTCCGAAACGAAATGGACAGCCTCTTCGATTGCTGGTACGGCCTCTCCAAACCAGACGATATTAGGCCTCAACTGACTCCCTTTTTGACACAGATCCCCCATTTTGATCTCATTTCCGACAATTGGATAAACCAGTCGGTCATCAATAGAGGACTTTGCCTGATCTAGGCGACCATGCAAATGAATAACTTGCGATGACCCCGCTTGCTCGTGTAAGAGATCGACATTTTGTGTGATAACAACTACATTGTATTTAGATTCAAGTTTGGCTAAAGCAAAATGAGCGAGGTTTGCTTGTGCCAACGAAGCCGCCCTCCTTCTCAGATTATAAAACTCTTGGACCAGTGACGGATTTCTACGCCAGCCCTCAATAGAAGCTACTTCCATCACATCATGCCCCTCCCATAATCCGTTTGCATCCCTAAATGTAGGTATACCACTTTCTGCCGAAATACCAGCTCCACTTAATACTACGATATTTTTCTTTTTCATCTCAATTTACTTCGTAATGAATTTAAAAATAACCCTCTTAGGTGACCATCTGGAGGAAGAACGCCTACCATCGATCATTCCGCTATCAGCAAAGTCGCATAATCATTAGGAAGCTTTAATCGAATAGAATCTTTACTCGCCGCAGCCCGCCGATTCATTTCCTCAAACGAACGTTGGTAATATACAAAAGCTTTATTTGGAATATGCAATTGCCTGGCATTTTGAATATGAAACCGATACCGATTGTTCTCCAATTTAACATGCTGATATATTCTATAGGTCACCACTTGAATTTGTATTTTATCAAACTTCGAAATAATCTTTAAATTTGCAGGCTCATAAAAATATTTGTCCTTAAAATACATAAATTCATTAGACTCTGCCAAACTTAGTAAAGATAAATTTCCTTGAACCACTTCCCTTACCAAAGAATCAGCCCGCAAGCGTTCAGTCTTACTTCCATCTCCAGAATAGCAACAAATAAAAATAAGAGCGAAAAGCGGAATTAATGCAATTTGAAACACATTCATAGGACTAAATTAATAAAAAATGCTATCGTGCCACAAACCAGGAGAAATATCGCGTACACCAAGTTTAAAGGTTACTCTCAATAGCACCGACTTTCTCCCGATAGAGTTCTATAGGGGCATCCAATAATATGGCAATAACCGTCATGTTTTTATCTAATCGTTCTGCAGGGGCTTCGATATAGATAATCCCGGGAATAGTACTCCAGTATAGCTTATTAAAGACTTCATGGTTGATCATTGATCCTTCGCCAACTAAACGTACTCTCGCTACGCCATTCTTGATACCTTTTAGCGCAATTGGGCCTGTTGGTTTCCCCTCGACAAAAAGATATAGGGTCTGACGATCTTTGGAAAGCGTACTGAGCCCTTCGTAATGTCCCTCAGGCAATCCTTCTCCAGTTTCGTAAAGTGCTTCGGCATGATCTTTAATCCAATTCAGTACCGTTGAATTGATCTCACTGTTACTCCCTAGTTTGGTATCCATACCATCCACAGTCAATCCTGAATTATTAAAAATATTGTTACCTAGGTGCAGTGTTGAGGCAATCTGAACCAAGGCTCTATCGGCAACTGGGTTATCCAACACAGATTTCAATGTAACTTTGGTATCTCTCGGTGACTCCCAACGAAGCGCCTCGGCAAAATTCAACTCGAGTACGGTAACATCATGATCGAAATTCACCTTGGTCAAATCTAGCTGAACAACTCCATCCGCTGATTTAAGGTTCACTTTCGAGGCTATATCTCCAACAACTGAAACAGTTTTGATGGCTGTATAATTGACCAGCCCTTTGAGCAAAAGCTCTGGTTTCTTTTCGTAAACATATAGATAAAGTGTTTTTCTGTCTTTCGATAAAGCAGACTTCCCACTGTAGTTTGCAAATGGAATACCAGCCCTTGTACCGTAGATTGCGTCGGCATGTTTACGTGTCCATCGTCCAAGCTGCTTTAAAATCTCTAATTGCTCCTCAGGAATAGTTCCGTCAGCCTTCGGACCAATATCCAATAAAAGATTTCCTCCCATGGAAATGCAGTCTACCAATGTCCGAATAATCATATTGGATGATTTGTATTTCTTATCAAAGGGTTGATATCCCCAGGAATCATTCATAGTATAGCAAAGTTCCCAAAACTTACTATCTGGACGCGTTACCGGAATCCCCTGCTCAGGAGTTTCGTAATCGCCATGATGGTTCAATCGCGAGTTTATAATAATATTCGGATTATATTTTCGCAAAAGATTCAGAGTCTCTTGCGATTTCCATTCTTCTGCCGTATGTTCCCAGTCTCCGTCAAACCAAATTAAATCCGGTTTAAATTGTTCAGATAATTCGCTTAGTTGCTGTTGGTAGTATTTGACGTAGTTATTCCAACGGATAGGCTCTCCTTTCAATTCATAACGCTTTCTATTGCGCGTAAAAACATCATAATATGGGTGGCTCCAATCGGGTAACGAATAATACAGTCCAGTGTGCAAGCCCTCTTCTTGTATTGCTTTCACAAACGGTGTAATTACATCCTGTTTTGCAGCCGCGTCTTGTAATGTAGTGATCGCTTTATCAGCCTTCGTATTCCACATCGAGATTCCGTCATGGTGTTTGGTCGTAATCACCGTGTATTTCGCACCAGCATCTTTAATCAATTTGGCCCATTCCTTGGGTTTATAACCCTTTGCTGTAAACCCATTAAGCTGTTTGATATAATTGTCATGGTTAATATAATTATTGAAGAATGACCAAGATTCTGAGATCCCATCTACAGAATAAATACCCCAGTGAATAAAAATACCCAATTTGGCATCTTCAAACCAATCCATTTTTTGCGTGGATACATTGTCCTGAGCTGAAACGTTTAGGCACGCAGACGCTAAAAGAATAAAAAGAGAAATCTTTCGATAGTTCATAAGGTAATTTTACAGTTTACATAACAAGTTTATGCCGGAAAAATACATATAAATTTGCAGAGTTATATTGTTTAAGCGATAAATTGTGCATACAACAACCAAATTGCTTCCATATTTTAGAAGCAGCATAAATTGAATCGCTTATCCCAAGAATCGCTTACAATTAGCTACATATGGATAATAAACACGAGGATATTCAGAAAGTTACTTATAACCTATCGCAATAGATGTTCGTTATTATTGGATATAAAAGCAAATTTATCTATGTTTGAGGGGTATGATCGAATTATATACAGATGGTGCTTCAAGCGGGAATCCAGGCCCAGGAGGTTACGGAACTATTTTAAGAACTATTTATACGGGCGATAATGAAACCTTTAAAGGCAAACTTATCGAAAAGGAGTTTTCGGGCGGTTACCGTAAAACGACCAACAACAGAATGGAGCTAATGGCGGTTATCGTTGGCCTCGAGGCCTTAAAAAACTTGCATCAGCAAGTTACAGTGTATTCTGACTCCAAATATGTTATTGATGCCATTGATAAAAAGTGGGTATATGGCTGGATCCAAAAAGGTTTCGCTGGGAAAAAAAATAAGGATCTCTGGTTGCGGTTAATGAGCGCCTATAAATTGCACAACGTACGACTTGTATGGGTAAAAGGTCACGCTGGGCATCCGTTAAATGAGCGTTGCGATCGTTTGGCTGTTGCTGCAGCCAAGGACAAAGTGAACTGGAAAATTGACAGTGTCTTTGAAATGGAGGAAGGTAAATAAAAGAGGGACATGCTTTTGTGCAATGCCCCTCTTTTATTTCAACTTGATTATTCGCCGCTTTCTTTAGCCGCTAAATATCTTTCAGCTTCCAAAGCTGCCATACAACCTGTACCCGCAGCGGTGATCGCCTGACGGAAGACATTATCCTGAACGTCTCCACAAGCAAACACTCCTGGTATATTGGTAGCTGTACTATCGGGTTTGGTGATCAAATAGCCTGTTTCATCCATATCCAATACACCTGTGAAAAGCTCGGTATTAGGCTTATGTCCAATAGCGACAAAGAAACCTGTTACTTCGAGATCTTTTTCAGACTGGTCCTTGTTGTTAATAACACGTATTCCGGTCACCACTTGACCATCTCCCAAAACTTCTTTTGCTTCAGAGTTGTAGTGAACTTCAATATTTGGCGTATTCATAACACGATGTACCATTGCTTTAGAAGCACGAAATTCGTCACGGCGCACCAACATATGTACTTTTGAGCATAATTTTGCAAGATATGTTGCTTCTTCTGCCGCTGTATCCCCAGCACCTACAATTGCAACCTCTTGGTTTTTAAAGAAGAATCCATCGCAAACAGCACATGCAGAAACTCCAAAGCCATTATATTTTTGTTCAGATTCCAGACCTAACCATTTTGCGGTTGCTCCTGTTGCGATAATGACTGTATCTGCGGTAACTTGTACAGTTCCATCGATCTCAACACGGTGTAACTCCCCTGTAAAATCCACTTTAGTCACATATCCAAAACGAACTGAAGTACCAAAGCGCTCCGCTTGTTCACGTAGATCTTCCATCATCACGGGGCCCGTAATACCTTTTGGATAACCTGGAAAATTGTCCACTTCAGTGGTTTGTGTCAATTGTCCCCCCGGAACAATACCGGTATAAACTACTGGTTTCATATCCGCACGTGCTGCATAAATTGCTGCCGTATAGCCTGCTGGCCCCGAACCAATAATCAAACACTGTATATGCTCAACTTCTTGTTTGAATTCCATAATACTTTTTCTAAGCTATTAATTAAAGTTATTTTTTAAATTTATCTTGCAATCCTTTCAACATATCCAAAGAAATGCGCTGTGGCGCCTCTTCATTTTGTTTATTGAACTCTTTTTTCGCAAGTTTTTTATCTTCTGCAGAATGAGCTACAGCAGCTTTAGTTTTTTGCTCATTCTTTTCCTTTTTGTACCTATTCCAGATATTTTCTAGCACTTTTTTGGTATACAATGGAAAATCTCCATTTTGCATCCAAGCGTAGTAGCTCGGCTCCTGCTCAAATACCTCTACAATTGGTTTTCCTTTGTGTTTTCCAAAATTGATCGTTTCCAAACCGTCGGCATTGTAAACAAGACGTCCGGCAAAATCCACTGGCTTACTTAAATTTGTAAATGCATGTAAAGCTTCCACATCGTTGACGACAGGATGAGACACCACACCATGTTTATCTTCAAAAGGTACACCTTCATACTTAGTCAGCTGCGCTTTCAAAACTTCGTAAGTTGCGCGTACATCCGCTTCAGCAGTATGTGCATTTTCGAGGTTTTCATTGCAATAAAACTTATAGGCAGCTTTCAAAGTCCGTTGTTCCATTTGATGAAAGATATTTTGAACATCCACAAATGCCCTACCCTCCAATGAAAAATCCACACCAGCCCTTAAAAACTCCTCCATCAACATTGGCACATCAAACTTATTGGAGTTATATCCTGCTAAATCTCCATCCGCAATGAAAGAAGCTAGTTCGACTGCTATCGCTTTAAAATTAGGAGCATCCTTTACATCCTCATCGTAGATCCCATGGAAAAAAGAGGATTCCGCCGGAATAGGTATTTCCGGATTAACCTTCTTAGTATAGACTGTTTCTTCTCCACTGGGCATCACTTTCAGAAATGACACTTCAACAATACGATCGGACGCTACATTAACGCCTGTAGTTTCCAAATCGAAAAATACCAATGGCCTTTTTAATTTTAATTCCATACTGGATAGTTCACTTTTTTATCAAAAACCAAAAATACAAAGTAGTATTCGATTTTCGTAGTCTAAGAAATTTAATTTACAACCGCTTGATGAACTGGTTCTTCCTGGCTTATTTTGCCAACAACAACTTTCACCATCGCGTTAAAGTCCAAATATTTATTGGCAATATCATACACCTTTTCAGGTGACATATTTCTAATCTGATCCATATAATAAGAATAATATGTTAATGTCATCTCATTTAACAATACACTTTTAAACTTATCAGCATGCGAAAAGATACTTTCCAATGATCCTAACATTGAACCTTCCATATAGGTTTTAACAAGATTTACCTCGTCTTTTGAAGCCACTTGTGCTTTTAACAAGTTGATCTCCTTTTCAATCTCTGCTAAAGTCGCTTGTGTTACATCCACCCCAACTTCGGTTACAATGGTCATAAAGCCTGTATGTTTGAGGGTAGCTATGGCTGAACCAATACTATAGGTGTAGCCTTTTTCTTCTCGAATATTACGCATGAGACGGGAACCAAAAAAGCCTCCTAACAAGGTATTAACAAACTGTAAAGCAGGATAATCAGGATGTGTTCTTGAAATGGTTTGACAACCTAAGCGAATAGCAGACTGCAAAGCGCTACCTTTCTCCTCATAGGATAATTCGGAGGAACCTTGGATCAATACAGGTTTCTCTAAGGAAACCGAAGGTGCCCCATGCCACTCCTCTCCAAAAATCTGCTCAAGTTCTTGTAAAAGCTCGTCGGAAACGTTTCCAGAAACAATTAACGTGCAATTGCCAGGTACAATTTGTTTTAGGTACAATTCGATGAGTTGCATGCGAGTAATCGCGTCATAATCTTCTAGCTTCGGTGTCCGTCCATAGCGATTACGCGTACCGAAGATCAAGTTATAAAATTTACGCCTAGCCAGATAATCATTTTTCTGAATAGAAACCTGAAACTTCTGTTTGTTGTTACGTGAATAGGTATCCAGCTCCTGCTGTGGTATCGATGCCTCCGTAAGAATATCTTTTACAAGAGGTAGAAGTACTTGACTATGTTTGTTCAAGGTATAAAGGGATAGTGAAGTCACGTCAAAAGAGTATTCCGGAATTAGAAATGCGCCATAAAAATCCACTTTATCCGCAATCTCAGCACTGGACATTGACTTGGTACCCTCTTTAAGCAAAGCACTTAAAGCGCTATTTAATAAAGGGTTCTCTATCTCTCCATCAAGATAGGCATTGTTAAAAATCCATTCGATACGCACCAGCTCTTGTTCAGGCGACTGAAATATATAGACTGGCAAACCATTTCCAAATTGTTTCTTTATCGGTTCTTTTAAACTGATGTTTCCAATTTCACGAAACACAGGTCTTTGCGTTCTATCCAACATGTATAGCCTCCTCCATTTTTGATTTATATAGTAATATCGAAGCATTTTCGAGTCTAAAAATTGCTTGCGCTTGGCGCTGAACCTCCTCGGCACTTACCAACAGGTATTTGGAGACCTCAGTGTTGATACCATCTGCATCGCCTAGCAACTCATGATAAGCTAGATTCATCGCTTTATCCAAAATGGATAATTCTGCAAAGACATTGGTCGATTCGATTTTATTTTTCACCTTTTCCAACTCCTTCATAGGTACTAATTCGGATTTTATAATGTCCAATTCAGACCACACCGCCTGCTCCGCTTCTTCTAGCGAAATGCCCGCAGTTGGTTTCCCTTCTATAATGAAAAGGTTACTATCTATGCTTCCCATGACATAAGCGTTTATCTCGCTAAAAAACTTTCCTTCCTTAACCAACCGTCGATACAAACGTGAAGAAGAACCTCGGGATAAAATATCTGATAAAAGATCCATGGCAAAATAACCTTCTTCCAATCGTGACGGCCCATGAAATGCCATGTAAAGTGCATCCAAAGGCACCTCCGCCCAAACAGTTTCACGCCGCATTGCTTTCTGTTTTGGTTCTTTCGGCAATTGACGATCATATTTTACACCAGGTTCAATATCACCAAACCATTTTTGGGTTAAAAACTTAACTTCTTCAAAATGTACATCACCTGAAACAACCATTATTGCATTCTGCGGATTATAATGTAATTTGAAAAAGGCTTTCACATCTTCCATTGTAGCTTCCTCGATATGACTCAACTCCTTGCCGATCGTTGCCCATCGATACGGATGTACCTGATAAGCTAAGGGGCGCAACTTAAGCCATGCATCCCCATAAGGTTGATTCAAGTAACGCTGCTTAAACTCTTCGATCACTACATTCCGCTGTACTTCGAGACTCTGTGCTGAAAAAGCCAAACTCAACATCCGGTCCGACTCTAACCACAACGCTGTCTCGAGATTTGAGGACGGCAATGTGATGTAATAATTGGTGATATCGTTGCTTGTGAAAGCATTATTCTCTCCTCCGACTTTTTGCAATTCAGTATCAAAATTAGGAATATTGATACTGCCACCAAACATTAGGTGCTCAAATAAATGGGCGAATCCGGTTTGCTCCGGCGACTCATCCCGTGCACCCACATCGTATAAAATGTTGACACAAGCCATAGCCGTATTGTGGTCCTCGTGAACCAAAACACGGAGCCCGTTTTCTAATATAAATTTTTGATAAGAAACCATCTTATTTTTTTCGGCGTTTTTAAATCCAGTTAATACCTTTTCGTAATAAAGATAGGGTCTTGGCTTCTTCAGAGCCGGCTTCAGGATGATAATCATATGCCCAATTGGCTTGGGCTGGTAAACTCATCAATATCGACTCTATACGTCCATTCGTTTCTAACCCAAATTTGGTACCCGAGTCCCAAACAAGATTAAATTCTACATAACGACCGCGACGTATAAGCTGCCAATTTTTTTGCTGTTCGGTAAAAGTTTTATGCCGGCTCCTTTCTACTAGTGTTGTGTACGTTGGAGCAAAAGTGCGGCCTAGATCGCATGAAAAAGCAAAAATCTCATCCATACTAAGCCCTGTATTTTCACTATTTAACTTGTCATAGAATACACCTCCCACACCGCGCGTTTCTTGCCGATGACGAATATAGAAATAGTCGTCGGCCCATTTCTTAAATTTACCGTAAAAAGTGCTATCGTGCTTATCGCATACCGCCTTTAGTTGTTGATGGAAATAACGGGCATCAGTCTCATCAACATAGTGCGGTGTCAGGTCTATTCCTCCACCGAACCAGCGAATCTGATCGTTTAACTCAAAATAGCGAATATTCATGTGTATAATCGGCACCAGAGGGTTATTGGGATGAATCACAATCGAAACACCTGTAGCAAAAAAATCATCTTCATCTACTCCGAACGATTTTTTAAGCGTTTCAGGCAACTTCCCATAGACAGCAGAAAAATTAACTCCGCCTTTTTCTAAGATACGACCATTTTGAATAATTCTGGTACGACCGCCCCCGCCACCTTCTCTCTCCCACAATTCCTCTTCAAAACTCGCCGAACCATCTAATTTTTCCAGCGCCCGGCATATTTCATCCTGAATTTCTTTATAAGCTAAAGCAATTGCTTCTTTTTTTATCATCTATTTTCTTACAAATTTTTATGTTAATTTTTCGCTCAAAGCTTGAATAATTTTAGACGAAGGAAGATGCTCATATAAAATTTGATGTACAGCATCACATATAGGCAGTTCAACATCATATTTTTTAGCGTATTCCTGAATACAAGCAGAAGCATAGTACCCTTCAGCTACCATATTCATTTCTAATTGAGCAGACTGTACGCTATACCCTTTTCCGATCATATTCCCAAAAGTCCTATTTCTGCTGAACTGAGAATAAGCTGTCACTAAAAGATCTCCCAAATAGGCTGACGTATTTACGTCACGAGAGGTATCTCCATCCACTTTGCCCACAAATCGTCGCATCTCCCGGATTGCATTGGACACCAATACAGCCTGAAAATTATCTCCATAACCTAATCCATGACAAATACCGCCAGCCAAAGCATAAATATTTTTTAGTACTGCTCCAAACTCTATTCCAAGTACATCGACAGACAAAATGGTTTTGATAACACGTGAGGATAAAAACGAAGCGACCAAAGCCGCACTATCTAAATTTTTGCATCCGAAAGTTAAATAAGACAATTTACCTAAGGCCACCTCCTCGGCATGGCAGGGACCTCCTACCACACAGATCTGATCTATATTAACCGAATAGCGCTGTTCCAAAAACTCACCGATGATCAAATTATCTTTAGGAATGATCCCTTTGATAGCCGAAACAACAATTTTATCACTGAAATCTTCTTTCGTGACATTCGCTAAAGCATCTTTCAAATAAGCAGCGGGAGTATTCAAAATCACTATATCTGAATTCGCAATCACGTTTTTTGCATCAGTATCAATCGTAGTAATGTTAAGGTCAACTGATACGCTGCTCAAATACGTAGGATTGTGCTTAAACTTCTGAATATATTCTGCATCCTCCTCTTTTCTTACCCACCAAAAAATATGTTTATCTTGGTCATTTTCGCATAGCATCTTGATCATAGCTGTAGCCCAGCTTCCGCTACCAATTATACCAATCTTTTTCCCCTGCATGTCTTTAATTTGTTTTCGGAAGCAAATATACTTATTTACTGGCTAGATATATGATTCACGCGGCGAGATATGATATTTTAGTTACTTTCTACGTAAATAAACCTTGCCAAAAACCAATCTCCAACCCTACAAAATACTCGTCATCCTCCATTTTTATAGGATATATATGTATAAAATTATATTGTTCCGGATTGCCCTTTCCCGTTGTGAGGTCGAATTCATGGCGATGAAAAGGACAGATTATTTTTCCTCGCTCACACCAGCCATTTTTCAACATAGCGCCAGCATGTGGGCATTTTCGAGAGAAAGCATAGATTTGATTTTCGAACCAAGTAATACAGATAATTTTCCGACCGAATTTATGCTCGCTGACACCATTATTTTTTAGAATTTCGGCGTGTTCAATTTTGTACCAATGAACCATGTGACAAGATAGCTAAAAATTACGGTGAATTTTCTATCTTTGTGGAATTTCAAAAATTTGCACTATATATGGCTTTACAATGCGGTATCGTGGGTTTACCAAACGTCGGTAAATCAACATTATTTAACTGTTTGTCGAACGCGAAAGCGCAGGCAGCAAACTTTCCATTTTGTACAATTGAACCAAATGTTGGGGTTATTACCGTACCGGATGCCCGTCTTAATAAATTAGCTGAATTAGTCAACCCACAACGAATTGTTCCAAATACAATAGAAATCGTCGATATCGCCGGTCTTGTTAAAGGAGCATCAAAAGGTGAAGGATTAGGCAATCAGTTCCTAGGAAACATTCGTACGACCAATGCGATTATACATGTTTTAAGATGTTTTGACGATGGTAATGTTATTCACGTCGATGGCTCTGTAGACCCTATCAGAGATAAAGAAATCATCGACACTGAATTACAACTCAAGGATTTGGATACGGTTGTAAAACGTATTCAAAAGGTTGAGAAAATGGCTAAAACAGGTGGGGATAAGGATGCAAAAAGAACGTTTGATATTTTATCAATTGTGAAAGATCATCTCGAAGCCGGAAGATCTGCACGTACGGCAGCGATCGACACGGAAGATTTTGAGTTTATACAGGATCTAGCGCTGTTGACAGCCAAGCCAGTACTTTATGTATGCAACGTGGACGAAGGATCAGTCAATACAGGAAATGCTTATGTAGAACGGGTTAAAGAAGCTGTTAAAGACGAAAAAGCCGAAGTATTGGTGATTTCGGCGCAGATCGAGTCGGAAATTGCCCAACTGGAAAGCTATGAAGAGCGAAAGATGTTCTTGGACGATCTAGGTTTGGAAGAATCTGGTGTGCATAAATTGATCCGTGCAGCGTATTCTCTCTTAAATTTAGCGACGTATTTCACAGCTGGCGTACAGGAGGTTCGTGCTTGGACAATCGAAAATGGCTTTACAGCTCCTCAAGCTGCGGGCGTTATCCATACTGATTTCGAAAAGGGATTTATCCGGGCTGAGGTAATAAAATACGAAGATTTCGTCACACTCGGATCAGAGAGTGCCGTGAAGGAAGCTGGAAAATTATCTGTAGAAGGAAAAACATATATTGTCCAAGATGGTGATATAATGCACTTCCGCTTCAACGTGTAAGTCTATGCATTTTAGAGACATTAAAAAAATAGGCGGTAAATAATTCACCGCCTATTTTTGTTTTTACCGCCCACGTCTTTTTAAAATAATTAGTTTACACTACATTGCCATTTAATGAGGGTACGTCGGCGAGCGTCTCATTGATCACTATACCCCATACGGCCGAATTTATGGACCGTAGCACTATAATTATAATATCGGCTTACCTGGCGAACGTGCATCACCCTAAAATTCTAGCATGCGTATCTAAAAAGCTTCCTTTGGGTGAGCTTCACCATATGATGGTTATTTTACAAAATAGCGATGTTCGATTACCTCAACTTTTTTTATGTCTTTGTCTTCCAAAACTTTTTTCACATCGCAATGACCAGTTACTCCTCGGTAAATCAAAGCGCCACCAAGTGTTAATCCAGAAAATCCTGTCAATGGCGACTTAATTAATTTTTTGACACCCATACCTAATATAAAGCCTCCGGCAATCACCGATAAAACCCGCTCAGAGGTGCCAATATTCTCTTCGATGCAATCGTCTTCTATCTTCGTCTTGATCTTGTCAAATGCAAATGTTAGTAGGTTACTCATAATTCTCTATGTTTTTAAATCTGTTATTATATAAACAAATCACAGTCCAAAAAAGTTTAAGAATAGCATATAGATTTTATGTTGTTTCTCCAATAACAACTCTTATATTCGTGTTTAACAATTTGAAATACATGCAAATCAAAAAATATTCAGGTGAAATAGTACCTTTCAACGGTGAAGCTTTACGCAAATCACTGACTCGTTCTGGTGCCGATGTGGATCAGGTCAATCAAGTTTACAATAAGGTTCTCAACGAAATATATGATGGAATTTCAACTAGAGAGCTCTATCAGCTTGCATTTGACACGCTGAAAACTGTTCGAGCATCCTATGCAGCTCGCTATAGTTTAAAGAAGGCACTTCGAGATCTTGGACCAGAGGGTTTTTATTTTGAAAAATACATTGCGCACCTTTTACAGTCAATGGGCTACAAAAGCACGACCGGACAAACCGTGCAAGGGCATGCTGTTTCACATGAATTAGATGTCGTGGCATATAAAGATGGAAAATTAATTACTGCAGAATGCAAGTTTCGCAATGATATTGACGCTAGAATTTCGGTGACAACTCCGATGTATTACCTGTCCAGATTTAAAGATATCAGCAATATCAATTATCAGTTCTTTGGAAAACAGCTGCAGTTTCATGAAGGGTGGCTAATCACAAATGCGTACTTTACCTCCGATTCGATTGATTTTGCCAAATACTATCAAATTAACTTGTTATCGTGGGATTATCCCAAAGATAATAGTATCAAAAAAAGAGTAGACAAAGCTGTCTTCTATCCGATTACATGCCTAACAACACTTTCTGACACTGAAGAGCAGCAACTACTAAAAAACCAGCTAATTTTGGTAAAAGACCTTGTCAACAATCCTGAAAAACTTGACCTCTTAAACCTCGCAAGAGAGCGTAAAGAAAAAGTTTTAAATGAAGCTCATGAACTCTTGAACTACAAAGTGGAAGAAAAGTATTAGGAAATTTCACATTAAATACATGGAATGGGGTAATAACTAAATCTTGGAAGGATGATATATTTTACCATACCTAACAAATTCGCTTAAATCAGTCTTATCCCAAAATATACCATAAATAGCCGCTCCTGATCCAGACATGGAAGCATATACTGCACCTTTTTGATATAAAGCTTCTTTAATTTCCTTCAACAATGGATAACGCTCAAATATACCATCCTCAAAATCATTCCGAATGTGAAACTTCCATTCCTGAATAGGCAGACGTATTGCTTCTTCCAAATTAATTTCGGGTATCTTAGGTTGTACACCTGCATAGGCTTCAGCAGTGGAAATATGGATATTAGGCATGATTACCGCAATATGATAGGCATCAAGGTTCAAATCCAAAGGCTTAAAATCAGTACCGATACCTGTTGCAAAAACTGGATTATTCGCAACAAAAAAAGGACAGTCGGCTCCAAGTCTGGCCGCATAACCTTCTAGCTGCTCATTGGTGAGATTCAGATGGAAAAGCGTATTAAGTCCCTTTAACACAAAAGATGCATCTGCAGAACCTCCACCCAATCCCGCTCCAATTGGAATTTGTTTGATCAAATCGATCGAAACACTTGGGATATCATAATCCTCTTTTAGCAATAGAAAAGCTCTTAAACAAAGATTGTCAACACGATTTCCTGGAATATGTTCTCCTTGCATATTTAATATAGTTTCCGCCGAGTCAATCTCTAATAATTCGATAATGTCGTAAATTGGCAACGGGCAAAGAACACTATTCAGCTCGTGATAGCCATCTGGGCGCCTAGCAATTACTTGCAGTCCAATATTTATTTTTGCATTTGCAAAAAGTATCATTTGAGTTTATCTAGATTCTATATTTCAAAATTAATAGCTCACCAATGAATAGATGTTGTCACTAAACCTGGATAATCTACCTTTCGCTTTTAAAAAGTCTAAAGAGATAATAAAGCTATAAGCGACAATCTCTCCTCCCAATCTTTCAATAAGCTTACTAGCTGCAACAACTGTTCCGCCTGTAGCCAACAGATCATCATGAACCAATATTCGGCTTCCTTTTTTGAATGCATCTTCATGAATTTCAATCGTCGCCTGCCCATATTCCAGTGCATAAGACTCAGATACTGTCTTAAAAGGCAATTTGCCTTGCTTTCTAATTGGAATAAAAGGTAAGCCTAATCTGTTTGCCAGTAAAAATCCAAATAGAAATCCACGGCTCTCAATTCCAGCAATCGCATCGATCTCTACACGTTGTAATTGATCAACAATCGAATCAATCATTTCACTGCACAGTGCCGCATCTTTCAATAAAGGTGTGATATCTTTAAATACAATACCAGGTTTAGGAAAATCCACAATATCCCGGATTTCCAGTTTCAATTTATCTTGAATCATTTTCAAATATTAAATAAGGTGCGATCTTGGCAATAGCTAAATCTGAAAGCGTTCCTATTTTTGTCAGATCCTCTATATTAACATAATTTCCATGCTGATCCCGATAATTAATGATCAGTTTCGCATCTTTGCCGCTAAGATACGGATGTTTGGCCAATGAAGCTGCATCTACCTTATTAATATTGATTTTTTTGATTTCATCTAAACTTGACACAACAATATAATCTTTAATCAGATCATAAGTTTCTGCTGGAACACCATAAACTTCTTTTAACTGTTCAATACGGTAGAATCCTCCCAGTACATCTTTATATTTCAAAATGCGTTTGGATAGAATTGAACCTATCCCTTTAAGAGTCATCAAAGCCGTAGTGTCACAGGTATTTATATCAATAAGTTCAGCTGTATTCCTTTCGAATTTATCATACAACAAGGACGTTCTTTTTTGCTGTTTGGTTATTGCCGTATCGGGAATTGTTTTTATGCGGATATAGGGTTCCAGTCGCCTGTAAAGTCGATCATTAATGGAATAGATTTTTTTTAGATCGGTCTTTTGTCTAAATCGTCCTCCTTTATTTTCGTAGTTTTTCAATACCGCAATCTGTTTATCAGAAAGCCCCAATTTATGCCAATCGGCATGCGGTAAATCATTTGGGTCGAAGTAGAATAGTTTACTATCATCCAAAACGGTATTTGGATTTACTGACAACTCTCTTTCATTATTAGTTAAATAGGCTGAATTTCCCGTCTCTTGTTTTGTCGAACTTGAGAGCTCAAGAGAGTCATGAAAGGATTGTTCAAATAGCTTGGCCTGATTTGGAATTGTATCAATTGTGTTGCTTTTAAGCAAGGCATAGATTGTGAAAAACAATACGATAATCACCAAAATTATGAAAAACCCATTTTGTTCTGTTTTATTAAATTTAAAATACGTCAATAGCCTCTTCATAAGCCGCTGATAATTGGGTTTTTAAATTTAATAAATTATAAGGAAAATAAAAAGGAGGTTATTAAAATTAAAAACCTCCTTTTCAACAGTTATTATCTACAAAGAGATTTACAATTTAGATTTATCCACTTTCTCCACTTGGCTACCATCCTTTAAAGTCTTTGAAATGGCATCAAATGGTCTAGAAACAACCTCTTCTCCTTTTTTTAATCCAGAAATGACTATGATGTTTTTATCATCTTGAATCCCTGTTTTCACTAAAACTTGTTTAACCGCTTTATCTTTTAAAACAAATACATACTCTTCAACTTTCTTATTGGTAGTTGTAGAATCTTTGTCATCAGAGCGTACAGTCACCGATTGAATGGGAACGACCAATCCTCTAGCATGTTTTGTAAATATCTGAACAGTTGCAGAAAGCCCCGGTTTAAATGGAGACGCAACATTCTCTCTCATCAAATCCTGATAAGATTCTGCACTGATACGAACCTTTACATTAAAATTTGTCACCTGGTCAGTCGACGACGTGGACGCAGTGGTCGTTGCTATGTTTTTAGATGAACTAGCAATTTCGGTCACTACGCCTTTAAACTTTCTGTCCTTAAAAGCATCAACCTCGATCTCAGCTTGATTGCCTACTCTTACATTATTGATGTCATTTTCATTTACATCAACATTCACCTCCATAGAACTCATATTGGCTATGCGCATAATTTCCGTACCTGCCATTTGTGCCGTACCCACCACCCGTTCTCCTTTTTCGATAGATAAAAGTGATATGATGCCGTCAGAGGGCGCATAAATGGTCGTTCGATTTAAATTGTCCTGCGCTTCCTTTACCGACGCTTGCGATTGGTCAATACCATATTTCGTAGAACGTACTGTTTCTCGCTGCGCCTGAATAGACGCCTGTGCAGCGAAATATTCAGCTGAACTTTTATCCATCTCCGCCGCAGAAATAACACGCTTTTCAAAAAGTTCCTGATTCCGTTTATATGTAGCGGCAACATTCTTAAAGTTCTCTTCCTGTTGTTTTAATTGTTGTTGTGCAGCTGCTAGATTAGCGCGCTGTGAATTCATAGCTGCTACAGACCGATCATAGCCAGACTGCAAGATATCGGGTTTTATGCGGCAGAGAACTTGCCCCTTTTTAACTAAATCGCCTTCTTTTATATTAAGTTCAACCACCTCGCCTGACACTTCGGAACTTAACTTCACCTCCACCTCGGGTTGAATTTTTCCACTTGCGGAAACTAACTCATCGACATCCACTTCCTTTACCACATCCACGGCGACTTTAGTAATATCTCCTTTACCAAACCATCCGACTTTAAAACCGATAAAGCCAAGGATTGCCAGGAGTACGACAATGATCAATATAATTTTTCCTATGCTACGTTTTTTCTTTGCCATTTCTTTTGTTGGATCAAATAGGTTAATTGTTATCGAATTGAATTGGATTTCCAATGTAATAATCGATGATCTTTGATCGGAATATTACATTATATTTTGCTTGGATAAGATCAAATTCAGCCTTATTTCGTTCAGTTTGCGCGGTGAATAATTCAAGCGAATTAGCCATGCCTATATCATAGCGTTCCTTGGTCGCCTTAAATGCTGTCTCAGCGCTCTCAAATGCCACAGTGGCGGAGCTGTACCGTTGTTTGGCCGCATTCACATCGAGCACAGCCTGATTAACCGCTTTATTCAAGTTATTCTTTGCTAATTGCTCACTAGCGTCAGCTTGCTTAAAACCAATCTTTGCTTTAGCAACATTCACTTTATTCTGATTCCTAGAAAAAATTGGAACGGCGAGAGATAAACCTGTAAAGAAAGATTTGTTATCGGATAGTTGTTGACCAAAAGGCACCCTAAATAAGGTTGCGGGATCCAATGGATCCGTCTGTCTAGTTGTTGCAGAAGAATAATTTGTACCATAACTTACATTCAAATTGACTGTAGGATAATACCCGCCTTTTGCTATGTCTATTTGCTTTAAGGCCACCTCTTTATCCAGGGCCGACTTGCGGATATCAGGCTGCAATGTTAAAGCCTTTTGGTATATATCGACCGCATTTTTATCCTCAGAATGAACCAATACCGATTCTAAGTTCGGACGTTCTAAAGAAATTGCGGTTTCAGGTGGCATCTCCATCAATTGCTTTAAGGTCAACAAAGACATTTCATATGAATTCTTCAAATTCACTTTGTTCAATTCATTCGTAGCGACCTGATTTTTCGATTTCGCAAGATCAGCAATAGTTTTATTTCCGACTGCAAACTGAATGGAATCCAAAGAGAATTGTTGCTTTGATAAAGCGATCTGATCCTCACTGGCAACCATCATTTCATGATTGGTAATAGCTTCCAAATAATTCACTAATACATTTAAAATTAGATCATTTTTTATCTTGTCTACCTGCGTCGCTGTGGACTCTAACTGCAATTTATTTGCTTTTATCTGATTGACCTGTTGAAAACCCTGAAATAAATTGACACTCGATCCCACTGAGCCACTAGTTCCTTTCGTCCAGGTGTTATTGACAATTCGTCCGGAAGTTAAATCGAAACCAAAACCATAACGGAAACTTTGATCCACGGAGGCACTTAGATCTGGTAACAGATTGCTTTTCGCTTGAAATACATCTTGAGCAGCTAAATCTTTATTCAATTCCGCTTGTTTTATTTGTACATTGCGTTCCAGGGTCATACGAATCGCATCAGCCACCCCAACCACCTGTTGCGCGCGAACCACGTCATTAGTTCCTAAAAGTAATCCAGTAAATATTACTGCAGAATAATAAAATCTTTTCATGTCCATATGTAGAACCATACATTTTTTCTTTAGATTTGACCTTCATTCATCGGTTATGTATTTTGTCAAATCTCCATTCTTCCTAAGATGGCTATATTCCAAATCAATATGGCATATGCCACGCCATGATAAAAAAGTCTACCTTACATTTGATGATGGTCCAATTCCTGAAATTACACCTTTTATACTCGATATCCTAAAAAAATATCAGGCAAAGGCAACATTTTTTTGTGTTGGTGAAAATATTAAAAAAAATCCACATTTGTTTCAACGAATTTTAGCTGAAGGACATCAGGTGGGCAACCATACTTACAATCACCTTAAAGGCTGGGAAACAAATGATGAACAATATTTGATGAATGTTGCGCAATGTCAGGAACTGACACAGACCGATCTTTTTCGTCCTCCTTATGCCAAAGCAACAAAATCACAACTGCGACAACTCTATCAAAGCTATAGGGTTATCATGTGGGATATTATGTCGGGCGACTTCGATCTGAATTTGAGTCCGCAAAAATGTCTAGAAAACGTTTTATCTAATATTAAAAATGGCTCTGTTATCATTTTTCACGATAACATCAAAGCCATTCCCCGTGTCAAATATGCCCTACCTAAAACGATAGAGTTTTTGTTAAAAAACAACTATCAGCTTGCGAGGATAGATTAAGATTTACCTCGGGCAAAAGTGACTTCGGATTCGTAATACTTACCAACACTAACACTAAAATAACCCAGTGCATTATTGCTCAGATTTGAAATAGGATTGGACGGTGAAGCCGCACCAGGATTAATCATCTGAAAGCTATTCCAGTAATTGTAGGCCCCTACATCGATACACTGTCGGAGAATACGCACCCGATCACCAACTTTTAGATCCCTATCGCGGTCTATAATATCGTGCTGTACTTCAAGCCCATTATTAAATTTATCGCTAAAAACATCAATAAACCGTAATTTACCACTATTTACCGACATTTTATACTTATAATAATTACCTTTTTCTGGTGGGTCAATGAATACAAGTGTTGGGTAATAAATTGTGTCTGTAAATATAACCCGCTCCGATAGCCCTATAGAATCCACATCTACATAACTTGGCACCTTTGATGTTCCAACGATTTCCCTTCCATCGGCTGTACGTACCTGCAACTGGTATGTGACCTTCTCTTGTAAACGCAAGCTCTTATTGGTATAAACGCCATCTTTCCCCGCTAAAAAGGTGTAAGTGCGATTATTCTGCATATTTGTAATGATCACCTCCGCGTCAGTTATCGGTGAAAACAGAGAGTCTTTGATGCTTACGACCTTTTGAATACTAATTTCATGCTGTTGATCCGAGACCATTAGGTCGGCTGTGATAACCAACTGACCTGTATTTTCTGGCAACTCCAGATCGATCTTATCTTCGCAGCCCCATAGTGTGACTAGTGCAACAACGATTGCACCCAATATCTTCTTCATTTTTTTTTAAAATTTAAAGTTCCAAGTAATCGATGGTATAGTCCCAAATAATGCTATTCGATAAATCTCAGTGACGTTGGATTGGCCTTCTTTTTCTCTGAAGTCAATCAAATAGGCATTTTTTCTATTATATGCATTGTATAACCCAAAAGATAAGCTGGAGTAACTATTCTTTGTTCGCTTGATATCATACGTTGCTGCCAAATCTAGGCGGTGATAAGCAGGCATCCGCTGGCCATTCCTTCTATCGTAGTAAAAAATTGTACGGTCGTCAACAAAATATTTACCCGCAGGCATGGTAACGGCATCCCCTGTATAATAAACGAAATTAGCACTAAGGTTCCACTTCGGATTTAGTTGATACTGTCCTACAAGGGCTATATTATGGGTTTTATCTTGACGAGCGTTAAACCATTCACCATTATTGATCTGCTCGAATTGCCTTTCACTTTTCGATAAAGTATAACTAATCCAACCACTGAATCGTCCTAATCTCTTTTTTAGGAACCATTCGATTCCGTAAGCTCGACCTTTTCCAAACAACAATTCTCCTTCCAACAATTCATTTGCCTGCAAATCGGCTCCGTTTCTATAATCGATCTGATTTTTCAAATCACGATAATAACCTTCCACAGAGAATTCATATCTGTTGGAGGCGAAATTCCGAAAGTAGCCAAGTGAATACTGGTTGGATAACTGGGGCTTAATTGTATTGTTACTCAATACATATTGATCAGTTGGCAGACTACTCGTTGTATTACTCAATTGATGCAAATATTGAACATTTGTGTTAAAAGATGCCTTTAAAGTGGCTAAATTGCTGACAGCGTAATTCAGCGATACACGAGGTTCCAGATAAAAGTACTTTTTCCCCATTTTGTTATTACCCACGTAGGTTGAGTCTACCACCTCTCCATTATTATCGAATGCATAGAAAGTTCCCGGCCCCAAAGTGGCATAAGCAGACGCCCGCAGCCCGTAATTTAATTTTACGCGGTCTGTGACGGACCAGTCATCTGTTAGATAAGCTGCGACATCGGCACCTTTTCGATGTTGAATCTGTAATGAATTCACTTTCGAATCCTCGCCGGCTTCGATACTTGCTGGTCGGACCTCTTGTAATGCTCCCTGTAATCCAAATTTTAAATTATGACCGTCCGAAAGGCTGTATTGAAAGTCTTGTTTAAAATTGTAATTATAGATATCAGAACGAATTTTAAAATTGCTATCGTCCTCAATTTTAACCTGATAATTAAATTTACTAAAAATGAGCGTTGTATTGCTAAACAGTCTATTGTTCCAAACATGGTTCCAACGCATTGTGCCGGTAGCATTTCCCCAATTGAAATCAAACAAATCATGATAAGCCATGGCATCCTTGCCAAAATATCCCGAGAGATAAAGGGTATTTTTATCATTGATCCGGTAATTTAATTTTGCATTGAGATCGTAAAAAAATAATGCGCTCTTCTTTATGTTTTCATCATTTGAAAGTTTTAAGAAAAGGTCTGCATAAGTACGCCTGCCGGAGATCATAAATGAACTCTTCCCCTTTTGGATTGGCCCCTCCACTTTAAGTCTTGAAGCGATAAGCCCCAAGCCCCCTTCTACATTGAAATGCTGGTTATTTCCATCTAGAGTTGTTATTTCCATTACAGATGATATTTTACCTCCATATTGTGCAGGAACCCCTCCTTTATAAAAATTGACATCTTTAATTGCATCTGAATTAAATGTCGAGAAGAAACCAAACAAATGGGAGCTGTTGTAAACAGGGGCTTCATCCAGCAAAATGAGATTTTGATCACCACCGCCACCTCGCACATAAAAATTGCTACTTCCTTCTCCGCCACCTGTCACTCCTGGAAATAACTGAATAGTTTTTAAAATATCTTTTTCTCCAAAAAGCACAGGAACTTTTTCAATTTCTTTTGGACTGAACTGGGTAAGGCCGGGAGTCAAATCTTTAATTGATTTTCGCCTACTGCCTGTCACTGTTACTTCCGCTAGTTGATTTTCCTCTGGAACCAGCTGAACGATATACGTTGAATCCCTATCAAATTGAACAGAAAAGGCCTTTGTCTTATAGCCAACAGACGAAACTTCCAGAGGTCTGCTCCCATCTCGGATCGAGAAACTAAAAAATCCATATTTATTTGAAGCTGTAGATTTCTTTTCCATATCATTCCTTATGACAGCACCAATAATATTTTCACCACTGATACTGTCCCTTACAAATCCGGAAATAGATTTAGATTGTTGACTATACGCTTGCTGTACGCAAAACACAAGGGAGGAAAAACAAAAAACAACCTTTATAGGTCTAAACATAATCAAGTAAAATCAAAAATTTTGCTGAAAATAATAAAAAAGCCTTACAATTCGTAAGGCTTAATAATAAGTTTATAATTTGTTAGTTAAGGTCTCTGTTTAGCAAAAATAGTAATTTATTCATTTAAGCCAAATATTTATTATTTTTTATTCTTATTTCTTTCCGATTCACCAAAATACCCTTTGAAAAAAGCCATCTGATACACTATGGACCGAGACCAGTACTCCCAATTATGCCCACCTTCGCTTGTAACGAAAGTATGATTTATATTATGGTACATCAATTTATCGTGCAGTGCAACATTCACAGCATAGAAAAAATCTTCCTTACCACAATCTATCATTAAACGAAGCTTATTATTAACCAATTTTGGAACCATATTGATAACCACACGGCTATCCCATTCTTGTGGTACATCGGCATAATTCCCAATACGGTCTTTAATTTCCCAGTTCATCGGAAAAGGCCTAAAATCTACTCCGCCGGCTGTGCTGCCTGCTGCACCATATATATCCTGATGCTTAATCGCTAATGACAAAGCACCATGTCCGCCCATACTCAGCCCTGTTATTGCCCTTCCATCCCGGGTTTTAATCGTCGAATAATGTTGATCTATGTACTCAACCAACTCCTTAGACACGAAAGTTTCATATTGATAATTCTTGTCGTTCGGCATATCCCAATACCAGCTTCCAAAACCACCGTCAGGACATACCACCACATAACCATATTGATCTACTAATGCACCCACACTCGAGTTCTTAATCCAATTACTATAATTGCCTGAATATCCATGCAACAAATACAGCACTGGGTAATTGATTTCTTTAGAATAATTTTGGGGAAGAATGACCACAGTCTTAATCCCTTTGTTCATGGAATGGCTTGGAACAGATAGGGTATCAACTTTGGCGGCATAACATACCGTAAAGGAACAAAAAAAAAGAATGAGGACCGTGAGCACCGGAGCGCCCCTTCTCTCACGGAAAAACCAATTTTTAGCGACATCGGCGATACGAAATCGATCATTTGAATTTGCAGAAATAGATACAGTGTTTATCATAAATTATAGCGTTTTTTCAAAAAAATAAAGATAGGACTTTAAACCGAATGGGCGTTCACTTATCGTGTAAAATCCGCTTCCCATGCTGTCAAATGTGATTGCTTCTCCCTGCGGTTCCACCTGATAAGGTAAAATAGTGGGCCTTCGCTTAAACACCTGCTCCCAAGATTCCCTAGCGTGCCTCTGCCAGTAAAATATATGTGTAATGTTCTTTACAAGTACTTTAGTCCCTGTCGGATCTAAAGCAGCCCCTGTTGCAAAAGTTAAGGGTAATTCGACAACTTTATCTAAAGTAAAATATTGCTGTTTAGGATTGCTAAATACTGAAGCACTATAAACAGTCGATCGGAATTCACGTTTAGATATCAAATACAACATTTTGTCTATGGGATCTATCATTACCGATTCGGCATCCAAGCGTTGGTGATTGGGAAATTTTAGATAAATTACACGAATTGACTTTTTGGGAATAAGTTCAGGATCTTCCGCCTGAGGCTCCGGAAACACGTAAAGACATACCCAGGTCCTTTTTCTGAGATTATTACCGATATCCGCAAGGACGAGGAAATAGGTGTCGCCAATCTTTACCCGATCGATATCCTCACAGTCAACCACGGACACCCCTTCAAGTGTAATCTTTTTTAATAGCTGGGCTTCACGACTAATTAAATAAATATGTGCCCCATCGCCACTATCATTATGTACCCAAAAATTACCTGAACTAGCCGCCGCTATAATGCCAGATACTTCTTTCAATTGTGGATCGGTCAGTTCTCCGAGAGCTATTTGTGTTTTAAAATAATCCTTCCTATTTTGGCTATAGACCTGCAGACTCAGAAGAAAAAAAAGGAACAGCAGGTAAACTTTCACTCGTGCAATATTCATGTTTAAAGATACGTTTTTATTGATATTTACTTTACAGTTTATGAAGAAGTCCTCAATACACCATTTGTTATTAATTTTTTTAGCTCTCTTATTACCATTCCATAATTTACTAGCCCAAGGCTCTTCTTTTCGGTTAAAAGTAAAGTCAGGCCTTTCGGAAGCTCCACCTTATCTTGTTAAATACTATAATAGCAATGATTGGGAGAAATTCTATGCTAAAATTTTCAAGTTTGATTATAACCCAAAATTTGAATACAATATCCTAGTCCGCAAACACAAAAACGATTCGCATCCGAGATATAGCTTGATAAAAATAATATCCAAATCACTAATGGAAAATACTGAAGTCGGAATCTGGGAGGTTGGAGAAAACTATGTGTATGCGCCAAAGCTCGGACAAATGAAATGCCTCCAAATAAAATCGGAAAAATCGAATAAATGGAAATATCTGAGTACACCAATTCATGGTTTTGATTATCAGGAAGGCTACCACTATCGTGTTCGTGTAAAGAAAACGAAACGAAGAGATACTGACACTGTCAATTACAGATTAATTGATATCCTTTCGAAAAAACGTACAAATGAATTGCCCAGCGTAGCGGCCTTTCTAGCTCGGTTTAAATGGAATTTACTTCAATTGAATGGAAAGGATGTCAGCTCAAGTAAGGCGAGCCTGGGATTCGACGCCAAGAATGGTACAATCGACGGCACGACGGGCTGTAACATTTTTTGGGGCGGATTTCATATTAAAGGCTATAAAATCAACTTTACCCACTTAGCAAGTACTATGCGTTCGTGTAATACCATACATATAGAAAATGAGTTCTTCCAAATATTCGAACAAAGGCAAATTCAATTCGATATCGCAGAACAGACTCTAAACTTATATTATAACGGTAAACTAGTGATGATATTTGGGTTGGAGCGGGAATAAAAAACACCCAAAGTCTGGGAAACTTTGGGTGTCTTAGCCATATTATTAACCTATTTTATGAAAAGTATTTATGCCATTCGGAAACGACATAAACAAATATGTGAAATAAATCGGAAACAATCGAAAGCAAAACTTGTTTTAACAAAATTTTAACAAATAGATAGCTCGTGAGACAAATGAGCATAAAATTGATTCATTTTGCTACGCGACCATCAATTTGATACCGTATCTTATCAATTTAAAACCATACAATGATTAAAACAATTTTAACATCAACAGCACTACTTTTATCCGCTACAGTTTTTGCTCAAAAGAATCCCGTTATAACTGGAAATTACGCTGATCCTGAAGGTATTGTGTACGGGGATAAATATTGGATATTCCCAACCTATTCGGCGCCTTATGAAGAACAGATATTCTTTGATGCCTTTTCATCTCCAGATTTAGCTACCTGGACAAAGCACAGCCGCATCCTGGATAACAGTAACGTAAAATGGGCAAAAAAAGCCATGTGGGCACCCGCAGTATTGGAAAATAAAGGAAAATATTATTTATTTTTTGGAGCAAACGATGTTCATCAGGGAGAGATTGGCGGGATTGGAGTAGCTGTAGCCGACAAGCCAGATGGCCCTTACACTGATCTTTTAGGTAAACCCTTAATCAATGACATTATCAATGGTGCACAACCCATAGATCAGTTTGTTTTCAAAGACAAAGATGGAACTTTTTATATGTATTATGGCGGTTGGAAGCACTGCAATTTGGTTAAGTTAAAACCAGATTTCACGGGTTTACTCCCTTTCGAAGACGGCAGCCTTTATAAAGAAATCACTCCTAAAGATTATGTTGAAGGCCCATTTATGTTTATGAAAGATGGGAAATATTATTTTATGTGGTCTGAAGGTGGCTGGACTGGCCCCGACTACAAAGTCGCTTATGCCATCGCCGACTCCCCTTTTGGCCCTTTTGAGCGGATAGGAACGATACTGGAGCGGGATCCCGAAGTAGCGGTTGGAGCCGGGCATCACTCGGTCATCAAAATACCAAACAAAGAAAAATATTTTATTGTATATCACCGAAGACCGCTTGACAAAGAGGGAGCTAACGAGCGGGTAACTTGTATTGAAGAAATGAAATTTGACAAAAACGGGCATATCATACCTGTTAAAATGACCTTTACAGGTGTCAAATATTCACTAAAATAGCAGATATTTTGTTTCATAGAAGGGGTAAATATAAAAGCCCGTATCGTTTGATACAGGCTTTTATATTTATTTAAAAAACTACCGTTTATATGTTAGCAATAACCTGATTCAATGTTTCCGATGGACGCATTGCTTGCGCTGCCAATTCATCGTTCGGAAAATAATACCCACCGATGTTCTGAGCACTACCTTGCGCAGCAATCAACTCCTCATTGATCTTAGCTTCATTTTCTGTAAGAACCTTCGCAACGGAAGCGAATTTATCAGCCAATTCAGCATCTTTTGTCTGTGCTGCCAAAGCCTGAGCCCAGTATAACGTCAAATAGAAATGCGACCCCCGGTTATCAATCTGGCCAACCCTACGGGCTGGAGATTTGTCATTTGCCAAGAATTTCTCCGTAGCTTCATCCAAAGTCTCCGCCAATACCAGCGCTTTCGGATTACTTTGCGTTTGAGACAAGTGTTCCAACGAAGCACCTAGTGCCAAGAATTCGCCTAATGAATCCCAGCGCAAGTAACCTTCTTGAAGAAATTGCTCCACGTGTTTTGGAGCAGAACCACCAGCACCTGTTTCAAATAGACCGCCGCCATTCATCAACGGAACAATAGATAACATTTTAGCAGATGTACCAACTTCCAAAATTGGGAATAAATCTGTCAAATAATCACGTAATACGTTGCCGGTTACGGAAATCGTATCTTCTCCCTTGCGGATACGCTCCAAAGTCAGTTTCGTTGCTTCAATAGGCGATAAAATGCGAATGTCTAAACCTGTTGTATCAAAATCAGGCATGTATTTCTCTACTTTTTTGATGATCTCTCTATCATGAGCACGGTTTTTATCCAACCAGAAAACAGCAGGTGTTTCCGACAAACGCGCACGATTTACAGCCAATTTCACCCAGTCCTGAATCGGAGCATCTTTGGTCTGACACATACGGAAGATATCACCTGCCTCCACTTTTTGCTCCATGAAAACATCCCCTGAAGCGTCTACTACGCGGATGACACCGTTTCCTGCAGCCTGGAAAGTTTTGTCATGTGACCCATACTCCTCCGCTTTCTGCGCCATCAAACCAACATTGGGAACAGAACCCATTGTTTTAGGGTCCAATGCACCATGCTCTTTACAGTCTTCAATAGTTGCTTCATAAACACCGGCATAACAGCGGTCAGGAACCATAGCAATTGTATCTTCTTCTTGACCATCTTTATTCCACATTTTACCACCGATACGGATCATCGCTGGCATAGAAGCGTCAATAATGACATCAGAAGGAACATGGAAGTTGGTGATTCCTTTATCCGAATTTACCATCGCTAAAGCAGGCCCGTTTTTAATAGCAACATCAATAGCAGCCTTAACCTCAGTCTCTTTTGCATGACCAGCGATTTTAGCATACACTTCGCCTAATCCGTTGTTTTTGTTGATACCCAACTCTTTAAACAAGTCACCATACTTCGCAAAAACATCAGCAAAGTAAGTTTCTACAACAGCACCAAATATAATCGGGTCAGAAACCTTCATCATTGTCGCCTTTAGGTGCGCAGACAACAATACACCTGCCGCCTTAGCTTCTGCGATAGCATCTACTACAAACCCTTTCAAAGCCGTTAAACTCAAGGTTGAAGAATCAATGACCTCACCAGCCTTTAATGGTGAAAGCCCCTTTAATTCCGTTACTGCACCTTGTTCATTTACAAACTCAATTTTGAATTGACCATCATTTTCAACAGTTACAGATTGCTCGGAACCATAGAAATCACCTGACGTCATCGAAGCAACCTTTGTTTTGGAATCTTTCGCCCAAACACCCATTTTATGAGGATTTGCTTTTGCATAATTCTTAACTGCTTTAGGCGCGCGACGATCGGAGTTTCCTTCCCGTAATACGGGATTCACAGCAGAACCTAATACTTTCGCATATTTAGCTTTTGCTGATTTTTCCTCTTCTGTTGTGGCTTCATCCGGATAATTGGGAACAGCGTACCCTGCTTGCTGTAGTTCAGCGATAGCACCTTTCAACTGAGGAATTGAAGCGGAGATATTGGGTAATTTAATGATGTTTGCCTCAGGAGTTGTTGCCAACTGCCCTAACTCGGCCAATGCATCAACAATTTTTTGATCTTCTTTTAAAAATTCTGGAAAGCTAGCAAGAATACGGCCCGCTAAGGAGATATCCCTCAATTCAACATCGATACCAGCTGTAGCTGTAATCGCTTGAACAATAGGCAAAAACGAATAAGTCGCCAATAAAGGAGCTTCATCTGTTTTTGTCCAAACAATTTTTGATTTGTTTGACATAGTAATCTATTAGAAATATGTTTAATTTTTAATGCTATGTGAACTCATTGAAAAATCTGAATTTCTCAAAAATTCGCCTAAAGATAAGAATTAATGCCATAATTTACGAGGAATCGCACCCATTTTGACAATAAAATTGTCAAAATAAATATCTTTTGGCTACACTGAATAAACACTATCGCATTAGCTTAAAAGTATTCCTCTTGACATTTCGGTGACTAGAGACATCAACCGAAACCCTATTTTAGCTCAAATCAAAAAACAACTGACAATGAAATCAATTCAATTGAACAATGGAACTGAAATTCCATCCATTGGGTTTGGAACATGGCAGATTCCCGATGGAGACGAAGCTTATCAGGCAGTTAGAGAAGCACTTCACGCCGGCTATACCCATATTGACACCGCAGCTATTTATGGAAATGAAAAGAGTATTGGAAAGGCCATAAAAGACAGTGGAATCGACCGCCATTCATTATTTGTTACCACAAAGCTCTGGAACACCGAGCGCGGATACGACAAAACGACCGCAGCTTTCGAAAAATCGCTAAATGATCTGCAAATGGATTATGTTGACCTTTACTTAATCCACTGGCCTGCCAACGAGACACAATTTGAGCACTGGGCCAAAATCAATGCCGATACATGGCGAGCCTTTGAAGATTTATATCAGCAGGGAAAGGTAAAAGCCATTGGCGTGAGTAATTTCCCAAAAGAGTACCTTGACAAATTATTGGAGACAGCCAAAGTAGTACCTGCCGTGAATCAAATTGAATTTCATCCGGGTTATCTTCAGAAGGATACTGTGGCGCTATGTCAGTCCAATGGCATTCTTGTTCAGGCTTGGTCGCCGCTTGGTTCTGGAAGAATATTGCGCGATGAGACACTCCTTAAACTGGCAAAAGAAAAAAATACAAGTGTTGGGCAAATCTGTATTAAATTTGCGCTGTCTCAAGGAATCTTACCCCTGCCGAAATCGACCAATCCAGATAATATAAAGAGAAATTTAGTCATTAACAGTTTCGAGCTGACAGAAGACGATATCAAAACTATTCAATCATTGCCAGAAATGGGATTTTCTGGATCGAATCCTAAAACAGTTGCCTTTTAGCTTAAAAAAAAAGACCCTTGCTGGAATAGCTACATGCAGCGTCTAGTAAGGGTTTATACGATTATTTACTAATCTCAACAATCTGGAAGGGCACTTTTTGAAGTGGATAATCTTGATTGTCCGTTTTTAGCCGGCTAATTTTCATAATTACCTCAAAACCTTCATAAATTTCACCAAAAACAGTATAATCATGATCCAGTCTTGGCTGCCCACCGTTGTTTAGGTACTCTTTCCTTTGTGTAGCAGTATATTTTATACCTTTCTTTAATTCCAAATTATCTAGTTCCGTTGCTGTAATTTTCTTCCCAACAACAAAATAGATCTGATTCAAAAAAGACGCCTTTTCGGGATTCCCGTCTCGTCCGGCGCCAAGTGCGCCCATTTTATGAAAAGCACGATCGTCGAACTCTGCCGCCAGTCGTGGTTGTTGATGAAGAGGATCTGCAGCCTCACGTTTTGCAATATCTATATCATGCTCTCCACCCTGAACAACAAAATTTTCGATAATGCGATTAAATAAAGCGTCGTGATAAACATGATCTCGAATTGAACGCAACATCAAATCACGATGATGAGGTGTATAGTCATAAAGCACAGCTTTAAAATTACCGAATTCCGTCTTAAAAAGCAGGTGTTTTGACTGTGCATAACAATTGACTACAGTAATTAAGACAAACCATAGTGTGATCTGAACTTTCCTTATCACTTCCATAAAACAATTTTTTAATGTGTATAAAAATACATTAAATTTAGCTTTGCCAAAGCCAAACTCGAAAAGTTTTCTTTATATTTCGCACTAAAAATAGTTCAAGATTTATCCTAAAATTTCCTCACTCTAAAAATTTTCGAGCATAGCTTGCAATTAAAATTTGCAAATAAGCCAAAATTTATCTTAGTTTATAGGAAACTTATTCAATACTATGCAGTATACAGCAAATCCAGACCGATACCAAAATATGATCTATAACCGCTGCGGCCGATCCGGCCTCTTATTGCCCGCAATATCTTTAGGCATGTGGCATAATTTCGGAGACGACACGCCTCATCAAACCAAAGTAGATATCTGTACAACGGCATTTGACCTTGGCATTACGCATTTCGATCTTGCAAACAATTATGGACCAACTGCTGGAAGTGCCGAAAAAGCCTTTGGACAAATATTAAATGAACAATTGCACGGCTTACGGGACGAAATAATCATTTCATCAAAAGCAGGTTATCACATGTGGAATGGGCCATATGGAGAATGGGGCAGCCGTAAATATTTGATCTCAAGCTGTGAGCAATCACTTAAGAGACTGGGTATCGACTACGTCGATATTTTCTATTCCCATCGCTTCGACCCCAATACCCCCTTAGAAGAAACCATGTTGGCGCTGGATCATTTGGTCCGTAGCGGAAAAGCGCTTTATGTAGGTATTTCATCTTATAATTCGCAAAGGACTAAGGAAGCTTATATGATCCTTAAATCATTAGGGACACCCTTTATTATTCACCAGCCCAGCTATTCCATGCTTAATAGATGGGTAGAAACTGATGGCTTGCTTGACACCCTGGAGTCGATAGGAATTGGCTCTATTGTATTTTCCCCGCTGGCGCAGGGCATGCTCACCGACAAGTACTTGCATGACGTCCCTCAAGACAGCCGCGCTTCGCAATCTAAATCACTTCAGAAAAAATTCCTAAACGAAGAGAATCAGAAAAATATCCTTTCTTTACATGCTATCGCACAGCGTAGAGGACAATCTCTGGCGCAGATGGCTATCGCTTGGGTCCTACGTAAGAAACAGGTAACATCGGCGCTGATCGGTGCATCAAAACCTCAGCAAGTTAGTGATTGTGTAGATGCGCTAAGAAATCTGTCTTTTAGTCAAGAGGAGATTCAAGAAATTGATCTCTATGCAAAAGACGGTCATATTAACATCTGGGCTAAATCCGCTGAGATTGATCAAGAACAATAAATCAGTGCTGAGAAAAGTATTGAAAAGACAAAGAGCCCAAATAGAAATGGGCTCATTTTATGATTCGCCCATTTTTTTCAATACCTTCCCAAACGTATTTATATTACGGCTCGTCATTTTATTTTTCAAATTCTTTTTCGCTAACACATTTCCAAACGCAGAATCCAAGGTATTTCCTTTGGGCACTTGCCAATAAAAAATAGCGTTGACTATTTCAGCGTTCTCCCCTGACAAATGCATTGAATTGTTGAATTCGTCCATCAATATTGTTTCGACTCCATCTAGTCCCACAAATGCATATACATTAAAATCCTCATGCTTATCGAAAGGATTATTTTCTCCAGTAAACACACTTCTTCCTTTGACCGGATAAACAAAGAAGCGTCATATAAAAAATGTGTCGACATGCATTCTTCCATTAGGCGCTTCAGCAGTTCTGCCGGCTGGTCAGATGAGAAGATAATATTTCCAGAAGCGAGTATCGAACTTACATCCGCCACACCTGCATTCTTAAAGACCTGGCAAACATCTGCCATTTTCATATTAGTTCCTTTTACATTGACTCCACGTAGAAAAGCACAGTATTTCATTTCTTTAAATTAATCAATTAATTCCTTCATTGGATCCCAAAACAACTGTTTAAAATCCTTGACTCGAAAGTTCTTCACAACAAGCCCCTCTGCTTCCAAACGTTCCTGAAATCCAGGCACTGCTAAAAATCCCCCACTTGAAATCACTCGGTGGGCCGGAACATCGGCCGGACATCCACCCATTGCCTTGCCAACATGCCGTGAATGATTGGGATAACCTAAGGCCTTGGCAATCGCCCCATAGGTCGTCACCCGTCCCTGTGGGATCAGTTTAGCTACCTCATATATTTGTTTTTTGAATCTCTCCTCCATATTAACTCGCTTTTTTGTAACCCAAATTATTAATATGGAGAGTCAGCCGACACCTCTCTCCGGCAATTTGGGTAATCGCTATTACTAATCCAATTATTTCTTTTGCCAGATCGTCTCAAGGTACTCGCAGACAAGTTCCATTTCAATAGTTGGCTTTAAATTATGCTTGCTCAATTCGCGCATATAATAAGTCCAATATACTTCTTTCCAATAAATCTCCTTCACCTTCGATAAAAGCATACTCATCTGTCATATCTTTAAACCTTACAATCTCCACTTTAACGGTCTTGGTGACCGCTTTGGGAATTCCATGCCAATCGGTGATGATAGCTAGGTCTCTAATTGCAGGTAACTTTCTTTGTTGATTTGCAATGCTGTTAAAGAATGTGTAGTAGCCTGTTTGATACCTTTCCGTACAAGTTCGGCACATTCGTCTGCATCCATCTTGTTATCACAAAAGTGGTAAGAAACCGGAACTTCTAATCATTAAATACTGGATTTCCATTTTGAATTTCTTTCCATATAGCTACCTATCATATTGCAATTTAAAAATAAAGTTAGGAAGTATGTGTCCATATTGATCCATTATTGCCATTTAGTAAACCTGTCCTTATAAGTTGGTTTAATTATCGCAATTTTTGACCTGTAATCGCTGATAGCTGTCGGAAAGTATGCTACAAAATAGAATTTTTGAAAATTATAAAAATATTAAATCGGATCATATCCAAACTTTACCCCCAAACTTTCGGTTTGATCCAGAAAATGCCGTTAAATCGTTAACACGGGCCTCGATTTGACTAGTTACAACACTAGTAAAATGAAAAATCGGCCTTAATGAGGTTATTAAGACCGATCTTTAACACTTTTGGTACGCCAATCAGGATTCGAACCTGAGACCGTCGGTTTAGAAAACCGATGCTCTATCCAGCTGAGCTATTGGCGCGTTTCTTTCGGTAATGCAAAAGTAGACATTTGCATCATATTTCCAAAATATCACTTCTATTTTTTTGCGGTTTTTCAATAACTAGTTGCATTTCAACAAGATTATTTTATTGATGTTGGTCAAACAAAATGAATAAAACAGCTGTTACCTTTGTGTTATTAAACAAATAATAAAAACATAAAATTATGGCACATGGAAAATGGGAATTAGACGCCGCACATAGCGAGATAGAATTCAAAGTAAAACACATGATGATCACAAACGTTAAAGGAAACTTTGACATTTTTAAACTAGATGTTGATGCAGAGGGAGAAGATTTTAAAAATGCGCTTGCGAAAGTGGTTATTGATACGTCATCTATCAACACACGTAATGAACAACGTGATGGCCACCTAAAAAGCGCAGAGTTCTTTGATGTAGAAAAATATCCTGAGATTACTTTCGAAGCCACGAGTTTAGAAAATGATGAGATTAAAGGAAATCTGACGATACGTGATGTTACTAAACCCGTATCATTCGACTTAGAGTTTGCAGGTATACAGAAAGATCCTTGGGGCAATACCAAAGCTGGATTTATTGTAGAAGGAAAAATAAAACGTTCGGAATTTGGACTTAGTTGGAATGCTGCACTGGAAACGGGTGGCGTGATGGTAAGTGATGAAGTAAAATTTAGTGCTGATATTCAGCTTATAAAAGCTCAATAAGCTCGATTTATAAAATAAAATTTGGTGGAAGAGTAAAAATTCGTACTTTTGTCGCGGAGAGTTGGCAGAGTGGTCGAATGCGGCGGTCTTGAAAACCGTTAACTGTCACAGGTTCGGGGGTTCGAATCCCTCACTCTCCGCAGAAAAAGCCTTTCAGAAATGAAAGGCTTTTTTTATTGTAGTTTTTAGAGAGTACAAAAAAAGGATCATTCCGAAACTCTTCGAGCAGATCCGCATACCAATTTTGTTAAGTGATATATTTATTTACAATATTTTCTAGATCTTCCAAATCAAATGGTTTGGATAGAAAATCATCTGCTCCAGCACGATCAGCCAGCGATTGAATATCGTTGTTGGCCGAAACATAAATTACGGGAATATGATTAAATCGAGCATCGGCTTTCAGCAACCTAGTCGCTTCCACACCTCCTATATTGGGAATCCAATTGTCCATCAAGATGAGATCTGGCTTAGAAGATTCGACCCGTGGGATAATGTCATGTGAAGTTTCGGAAACTTCAACATTCAACCCTAAATCCATTAATACAACAGTTATGACTTCCAAAATAATGGTATCGTCATCAAATATCAATACAGTTTTTGTTTTACTCATAAAATAGTTAAAATACTTTGCTCGCTACGTTTAATATTGAACAGAAAATCATATCTAAAAGTATACGGCTACAATGTATAAAGTTTTTTCCAAATTTTTTGATTCCCAACAGCCGTAAAGTTATGCTGAATGCTAGAAAATCGTATCGTTTCTTTACTACCTAAACCCAAATATCCTAAATTTTCAAGACTCAAGTCAAACAATTTAAAAACTCGTTCCTGCAATTCCTTATTGAAATAAATCAACACATTGCGGCACAAAATCAATTGAAAACTGTTAAACGAAGTATCCGACACCAAATTATGCGTTGATATAATCATTTTTCTTTTCAATTCATCATCAAATTTTGCCCACTCATAATTAGCCGTATAATAGTTCGAAAAATCCTGCTTCCCGCCTGATTCCATATAATTTTCGGAGAAAGTCTTGACCAAGCTCAACGGGTAAACGCCATTACGCGCAATTTCAAGAACCCTAGGGTTAATGTCTGTCGCATAAATCAATGACTTATGATATAGATTAGCTTCTTTTAACAAAATGGCCATAGAATACGCCTCTTCACCTGTAGAGCAGCCAGCAACCCAGATCCGTATTAAAGGATAGGTTCCCAATTGAGGAAGAATTTCTTCTCGAAGTTCCCGAAAAAACAGCGGGTCCCGAAACATCTCTGTCAAATTTACAGTAATCTCTTCAACGAAGTGTTGTAGAAATTCGGCATTGTCTTTCAAAGCAAATCTGAGTTCAGCAAAGCTTGCCAATCGATCGTTGGTCATAATTCGATTGATCCTTCTCTTGATGGAAGCTCTACTGTACTGCAAAAAATCATAGCCATATTGACGGTATATATCCTCAAGCAAGATATCGACCTCATCGTCTCTTATAATATTATAGCCCAACATCTAAATCAATCTTTCAATTTCAAGCGCCAATTTATCAACGTCAATAGGTTTCGAAACATAAGCTTGCGCCCCAGCATTTAAACATTTTTCTTTATCCCCACTCATCGCTTGTGCCGTCACAGCTATAATAGGTAACCGACTATTCGAATTCAACTTTCGGATTAACTGGATTGCTTCATAACCGTCTACCTCAGGCATCATCATATCCAACAAAACCAAGGCAATCTGATCTTCAGTTTCCAATAGTCGGATCGCATCAAGAGCAGAATTACTGCTCAAAACCCGATATCCCTTGGCCTTTAGAGTCAAACGCAGTGCAAAGATATTTCGCTGATCGTCGTCTACAATTAATATCACTTTATTTTTATCCATATATCCAACCTTCCTTAATTTTCATATAACCACACACGCAATAAAGACAACAATTGATCAATATCCACCGGTTTGGAAATATAATCAGACGCACCAGCCTGAATGCATTTCTCCCGATCACCAATCATCGACTTTGCCGTAACAGCAATAATTGGTAGTGCGACGTATTGGGAATCCTGACGGATATTTTTGATTGTCTCATAGCCATCCATCTCTGGCATCATCATATCCATCAGCACGATATCGACGGATTCCCCCGAAGCAAGGACATCTAGGGCCTCTTTGCCATCCATGGCCGGAAGGACCTTTACCTGAAATTTCTCCAAAGCTTTGGTCAAGGAAAAGATATTGCGAACATCATCATCAGCTACTAGTACCTTCTTTCCTTTCAGCACATCGGTTAATGACCCTAATCCATTATTTTTCCTTTTTATATCATCTGCATTATTGACCTCTATTAAATGCAAAAACAATCCGACTTCATCAAGAATACGCTGATAGGAATGTGCAGTCTTCACCACAACTGAATCTGCATATTTCTTTATCTTAAGTTCCTCAGACTTGGACAGATTTTTTCCGGTAAAGATGATGATAGGTAAGTTTTCAAGACCTTCATGCTGCTTAATAGCCTCCAAGGTATTGTACCCCATTTCATCGGGCACCCCCATATCCAAAATTACACAATCAACATCTGCCGTTCGCAAAGCTGTAATACTGTCTTCAACGTTATTTTTTACTTCAAGGGAGATATTAAAACTACTTAAAAAATAAGATAGTGCACTTGCATGTTTGGGATTTTCCTCCACAATAAGTACCTTCTTCGGCGAAGACTTTAGAGCCAATTCAATCTTTTGAAATATGTTTGTCATTTGCTCTAAGGCAACAGGCTTATTTATGAAATCAATCGCTCCTTTTAATAAACTTTCTTTTTTTACCGCTAGGGAGGACATGATATGCACGGGGATATGACGTATTTCCTTCTTCCCCTTCAATCGATCCATCACTGCCCATCCATCCATCACGGGCAATTGTATATCCAATAAAACAGCAGCAGGTTTGTATTTTAATGCTGCCGGCAAAGCGTGGTCACCACGCACCACCACAACTCCCTTATACTTTTGTGTGCGTGTGTACTTCAATAGGGCCTTAGCGAAATTAACGTCGTCCTCAACAATCAATATTACCTTATCACCCTCTTTAATCGTATCCCGGTCATCAGGTATTTCCTCCGGGATAGGAATTGTTAATGGATCATAACCATCTTCTTTAATCAGCTCAATGACGTCCTCCACCTCTGAAGATATCTCATCAACAAGCTGCTCTTCCTTTGTCAGTACCTCACTGACCTCAATTTTATATGTTGGAATAACAAACAAAAATGTACTGCCTTTCCCCTCCTCACTCTCCAACCGAATCTCTCCACCCAAAAGACGAGAAATCTCACGGCTAATAGACAGCCCTAAACCTGTACCTCCATACTTTCTTCTTGTCGATCCATCTGCCTGTTGAAAAGCTTCAAAAATGACTTTTTGCTTATCAAGAGGTATACCGATACCAGAATCAATAACGGCAAAAACCAACTTATCCTTATCCTGGGAATCTTCGTAAATATCCAGGCGTATCTCACCTTCCTTGGTAAATTTTATTGCGTTCGAAATCAAATTGCGAAGGACTTGGTCTATTCGAAGACGATCCCCCTCAAATCTTGTAGCCACCTTATCGCTGATATTCGTTTTGAAAACCAATCCCTTTTCTTGTACAACTGGCAAAAACAGACTATTTAAATCTGATAAGATATCGTTCAGATCCAACGTCGTATATTCCAAAGTCATCTTGCCGGATTCAATTTTAGAAAGGTCTAAGATTTCATCAATAAGTGTTAACAAGCTTGATCCCGAACTCTGAATGACTTTGGCAGATTCAATCTGATCTGAATTCAGATTTTCATCGACGTTCTCTGACAGTAACCGTGAAAGTAGCAAAATTGAATTGAGCGGCGTACGGAGTTCGTGCGACATATTGGCTAAAAATTCCGATTTATATTTCGTGCTCATCGCCAGCTCCTCCGCCTTCAGTTGGATTTCCTTATTGCGTTCCGCAATCATTAGATTTTTATCTTCAAGCAATCGAGAACGCTCTTCCAGTTCTTGATTGGATTGTATCAGTTCCTCCTGTTGAACTTTCAATTCCTCTTCCGAAGATTGAAGACGTAGAGTTTGGGCCTCCAGTTCTGCATTTAAACTCTCAAGTTCCGCATGTTGTGTCAACAGCTCTTCAGATTGCACTTGGGTCTCTTCCAATAATGTCTGAATCTTTGCACGTGCCTTGGCAGACATCAGCGCAATGCTGATCTGTCTGGCACATTCATGTAGAAATGTCAGTTCAACCGCAGTAAAATTATTCATTTTGCCGATTTCTAATACCCCTAGCACTTTATCCTCAACCAATAAAGGTAAGAATTGAATATATGGCACATTAATTTTTCCGTTAGCAAAACTTACTACATAATCCGCCGTATTAATATTATTTAGTGTCTTTGTTTGCCGGTCCCTATACACCTGACCGATATATCCTTCGCCAGGTAAAAAAGATTTTTGCACCTGACTATCAAGCCCATAGGTACCCATCAAGATCAATCTCTCTTCATTAAAAATATAAATTGCACCACTAACCGCTTCCATATAGCTCACAAGGGTTTTAATGGAGTCCGCAGCAATAGCATCTTCGTTTTTATTCCCCATTAATCCTATATAGAGTTGAGCATAACCCGTATGCAGCCAGTCATTATCCGTAAGTTGGCCAAAGGATTTCTGCAGCGCTTTAGACATCCTATTAACAGATTTCGCTATCGCTCCTAGATCGTCATCCTCCAACTCTTCCACCCTTACATCGTATTCCCCCAATGCGATACGATTAGTAATCCTTTGGATTAAATTTAAACGTTTTGAAATGACTTCATCTTTTTCCCGAAGTGATTTTTCAAGCGTCAGGCGCTTTTTGAAATCTACCCGTAACCGAATATAAAAATAACTGGTAATGATAAGTGAAAGTAAAGCACTGATTACAATAAATAATGTCGTAATTGAAGAGGAATTATCCACTTTTGCCGATTTGCGGTCAATATTCTCATCCTCATATTGAATAATTTCATCGATAATCTGACGGCATTTGTCCATCACCATTTTACTGCGATCCAACTGCGCTACGCTAACCACCCCACCCTTTCTTTTGGTAGCTATCGATTCCTTTAAAATTTCCAACCTCAAGTTTGCTGCTGTTAGAAAGCTATCCACCTTAACCCCTTGTACCGGGTCCTGATGAGTTAGTATATCCATTTCCTTTAATTCGGCTGGTAAGTTTGCTAATGCATTATTAAAGGGCTCTAAATAGCTCTCCTTTCCGGTTAATAGAAACCCCCGATTCCCAGTTTCAGCTCCTTGCAAAGAATTAAGCGCGCTATTCGATATATTGATAATCTTTCTTGTCACGGCAAGCTCCCGACGATGCCTGTTTTGTTCCTGAATCCCGATATAGGAAGCCGTAGAACTCATGAGCAGCACAATCAAAGAAAACCCGATTCCCCAAGTTATATTACTGAGTATCTTAGTATTTGACATCTTCGGGTATAGTTACAGGTAAAGTAAAAGAAAATGTAGCTCCTTGTCCACCCGAACTTTCAACAGAAATAGTTCCTTGGTGGGCACGAATAATTTCAGCGCAGATATAAAGTCCTATACCTAGTCCCTGGAAATCAAAAGACGTTTCTTCTACACGATAAAATTTCTCAAAGACATCGGCCTGCTTTTCCACAGGTATTCCTATTCCGAAATCAATTACACTGATTTTTACGGTATCACCAATAACATTACAGTCAACAATTACTTTTTCCGTACCAGCAGCATATTTGTAAGCATTGGTCAAAAAATTAACCAGCACCTGTTCAAGGCGGATCTCATCACCATAAATCTGTACAACTGTAATATCACCTGTCCTTAGCAGTTTCATATTGCTTTGGTCATGCGTCTGGACAATGGAGTCTATCGCACTTTTCACCATATGCTCAAGCGAAAATACTTTTTTATTAATCAACAACTTCCCGTTATCGATCTTTGAGAGGTCCAAAAGGTCAGAAATCAGGCTATTAAGTTTATCTACCTGCCCCTGCACCCGTGTTACATATTTTGCTTCGGCACTCTCTTCATCCAATTTTAGCTTTCGATCCAGTAGCTGCATATATGCCTTTATGCTTGTCAACGGTGTTTTCAACTCGTGGCTCGCGATACTAAGAAACTCATCTTTTTCCTTTTCTGCCTTTTTCTGTGCGTCAATATCTGTAAATGTTCCTACCCATTTACTTTCGCCTTTTTCTAAAATGGGCCACACACGCAAAAGTTGATACAGATATTCACCACAAGCCCGCCTTTGAATACGAACCTCCATTTCGAGTGGTTTTCCCGAATGAAGACTGGCATGAAGCTCCTTCTCAATAGATGGATCGCCAGGATATGTCTCCGGAAACTTTACAGCATCATCGGAAAACTGAAACCAGCGACCATTCACAAAATCAATAGTCCCCTCATGATTACATGTAAAAGCGATTTGTGGCAGAGACTCCAGAAGTGTATGCAAATAGTCTACTTTCGAACTTAATTCTTTCTGTGCCTGCTTTCGCCGTTCCACTTCCAGTTCCAATGTTTGTTGAACATCTTTAAGTGCTTGCGTCTGTTCATATAACCGATAGAATGTCTTGACTTTCAACAGGAGAATATCAGGATCAACAGGCTTGGTTACATAATCCAAACCGCCCGAATTGTACCCTTTCGTGATAAAACGCTTATCCGTATTTACAGCCGACAAAAATATTATCGGAGTTTCTTTCGTTTTGCTAAACCCTGCAATATTTTCAGCCACTTCAAAGCCATCCATATCCGGCATCTGAACATCCAGTATAATTAATGCATAATTATATTTTAAAATCTTCTTTAAAGCTTCCTCGCCAGAATGAGCGGTATCAACTTCAAAATTTTTGGATTCAAGTAACTTTTGTAACGAGTAAATATTATCCGGATTATCATCAACAATTAATATCATAGTGTATTTGAACTTAGCATCAAGGTTAACAAATCTAAAAAAATTTAACTGAATACCACTAATCGAATTGAGGAATCCCAAAAGCAAGATCTATAGGAATGAAATAAGTAAAACTTTAGTGTGTCAAAGGCTGTTTTATTGCTATATGATACGTTTTACATCGAAAGGTATATACTGTATTCCGGGCAAGTTTTATCTTGACCCTTGGAAACCTGTTGATCTGGCAGTTATCTCCCATGGTCATGCAGATCATGCTCACTGGGGAATGAAAAAATACCTCTGTCATCATTTTACAGTAAATATCCTTCGAAGCCGCATAGGCCCTGATATTCAAGTTCAGGGACTGGCTTACAATGAACCGATACAGATTAATGGTGTACGTGTTTCTTTGCATCCCGCGGGGCACATCATTGGCTCCGCCCAGATCAGACTCGAATATAAAGGGAAGGTCGTTGTATTTACAGGTGATTATAAAATACAGGACGACGGCTTATCTACGCCATTTGAACCAATTAAGTGTCATGAACTTATCACAGAAAGCACTTTTGGTCTCCCTATTTATCGTTGGGAACCAGTTGCTAGGCAAAATGAACGCTTGCAGTCCTGGATTAAAAACAATCAGAGTAATAAAAAAACGTCTGTATTTATAGGATATTCACTCGGAAAATCGCAGCGCATTCTAAATGCAGTCCATGAGATGGGTCCAGTATTTGTGCATTATAGTATTGCTAAACTCAATGAAGCTTATCTTCAAGAAGGGATAGAATTACCGCCCTATCAAATTGTAGATCTAAAGGAAGGCGTCAAAGTACTGGATAACCAGATTGTATTGCTTCCCCCTGCCTTATTGGATAGCCAGACCCTTCAGAAGATACCTAATATGGCTTATGCGATCTGTTCGGGCTGGATGCAAATTCGAGGTGCACGGCGATGGCGTAGTGCTGATGCAGGATTTGCGATCAGTGACCACGCCGACTGGGCTGGTTTACTGCAAGCTGTACGTGGAAGCGCAGCCGAAAAAGTATATGTCACACACGGGCAGACGGCAACATTCGCCAAATACCTCAATGAAATCGGTATCGAAGCCGAAGAAGTCACGACTCAGTACGGTGACGAAGAAGAACCTCAGCCCCAAACGACTTAAGATAGCCCATGAAAGAATTTGCGAACTTAATCAATGCATTGGATAGCAGCAATAAGACGAACTTGAAAAAAGAAGCTATCTTGGAGTTTTTCAATCGAGCCTCTGAAAAAGACAAACTTTGGTTTTTAGCACTGATGACAGGAAAAAGACCTAAACGTAGCATTGCAGTAAAGGACCTCAAGACTTGGACATTAGAAATAACAGAAATTCCTGAATGGTTATTTGTCGAATCTTACGCAGCTGTAGGAGATCTGTCTGAGACCTTATCCTTACTTTTACCACCTGCATCGCAACTGATAGAAAAAAGCTTAAGCGAGTGGATGGATGAAATTATCTCCCTGCAACATGCCTCAGTTACGGAAAAGAAAACTTTTGTTCTACATTCCTGGAATGCATTGACCACAGTCGAGCGTTTTATTTTTAACAAACTTCTTGGCGGAAGCTTCCGTTTGGGAGTTTCCGCAAAAGGCCTTATCAATACCATAGCGCAATATACAGGTACCGAAGCCAGTGCTGTAGCACATAGCATCATGGGCGAGTGGAATCCGAATGAAGTCGAATTCGAAAAGCTTGTTCGCGGTGCATATAGTGATACAAAACTGTCCAAACCTTACCCTTTTTGCCTCGCTTATCCCGTTGAAAAAGATCCTGAGCAGCTAGGACAGATTACCTTATGGCAAGCTGAATATAAATGGGATGGTATCCGCGGACAGCTGATCAAACGCAGTGAAGATATCCACATCTGGTCTCGTGGCGAAGAGCTCGTCACCGCCCAGTTTCCGGAAATTACGGCAGCACTTGATCAGTGGAAAGGAGATTTCGTGCTGGATGGAGAAATTCTTGCTGTCAAAGACGGACAGGTACTCAACTTTTCCGAACTTCAAAAACGGATCAATCGCAAAACCATTCCGAAAGCGCTTCGAGACGAAGTCCCTATTTCAGTTTACCTTTATGATCTATTGGAACTCGATGGCAACGATCTCCGCAATGAGCCTCTAGCCTATAGGCGTTCTTTACTAGAAAAACTCCATGCCGAAAATCGGGATACTATTTTAGAATTGTCCCCCTTGATACATGCTCAGGACTGGACAGCACTCCAGCATATTCAGGCGGCAGCACGCGAAATTAACAGTGAGGGAATTATGCTTAAAAGAATAGATTCCACCTATCATGCAGGCCGCAAAAAAGGAGATTGGTGGAAGTGGAAAGTAAATCCGATGAGCATCGATGCTGTACTCATTTACGCGCAAAAAGGAAGCGGCCGCCGCAGTGCTCATTACACAGATTATACCTTTGCCGTAAAAGATGGAGATCATTTAGTCACTATCGCCAAGGCTTATTCAGGACTTACAGACAAGGAAATCCTTGAGGTGAGCCGATTTGTGAAAAAGAATTCAATCGAAAAGTTTGGCCCGGTGAGAACGGTTAAACCCGAACTTGTTTTTGAGATTGCCTTTGAAGGAATAGGATACAGTAAACGCCACAAATCTGGTGTAGCATTGCGATTTCCGAGGATATTGCGCTGGCGAAAAGATAAACCTGCTGCGGAAATCGACGAATTGGATAACGTTAAAAAATTGATACAATAAAAGTTTGATAGCATACAGTGAGCGATAAAATAGTACAAAGTGAGGGATTCCGAATTGTAAACAATTATTTTGAATCCCAAGGAAATAGTCCCTTTAGCTTTCAGACAAAGGCCTGGGAGAAGTATACACAGGGCTACAGTGGTCTGGTCATCGCTCCCACAGGATTTGGAAAGACTTTTTCGCTATTTATGGCGGTATTGATAGATTTTCTAAATAAGCCAGAGCGCTACCAAAAGGGGTTAAAACTACTGTGGATAACTCCATTACGCTCTTTAGCAAAAGATCTTGCCCGTGCCATGCAAAAAGCCATAGACGATATCGGACTGGATTGGGTAGTCGAGGTTCGCAACGGGGATACCGATGCCAAGGTGAAAGCCAGACAGACACGATCGATGCCTGATATCCTCCTCGTTACACCAGAAAGTTTGCATTTGCTACTCGCGCACACACAACGCGAAAAGTATTTTAAGAATCTCCAATGTGTCACGGTCGATGAATGGCATGAACTTATGGGCAATAAACGCGGTGTCATGGTCGAGCTTGCTCTCGCTTTCCTCAAATCACAATATAGAACAATGCGTGTTTGGGGTATTACAGCAACAATTGGCAATCTTAACGAAGCGATGGAGGTTCTATTACCAACAGAAAAAAAACGCATTCAAATTGTTGCCAAAGAAAAAAAGAGGATTGCAATCAAACCAATTTACCCCAGCAAAGTGGAACTACTACCCTGGGCAGGTCACTTAGGAGGAAACCTCGCAGATCAAGTCGTTCCTATTATACTCAACAGTAAAAGCACGATTCTCTTCACGAATACACGCAGCCAAAGTGAAATGTGGTACCAGCTCCTTTTACAGGCTCACCCCGACTTTGCTGGACAAATCGCCCTCCACCACAGCTCTATTGATGCGCACATACGTGAATGGATCGAGGAGAATCTCAGCAGCGGTAAACTTAAGGCTGTCGTATCCACCTCTTCATTGGATTTAGGTGTAGATTTCAAGCCTGTGGATACGGTTATTCAAGTGGGATCAAGCAAAGGTGTAGCCCGATTTATGCAACGTGCTGGTAGAAGTGGACATAGTCCTTTCGAAACATCAACCATCTACTTCGTTCCAACACATTCACTGGAACTGATTGAGGTTGCAGCATTGAAAGATGCAGTGAAAACGCAAACCATCGAAAACCGCGACCCGATGGTGCAGACTTTTGACGTGCTTGTTCAATTCATGGTAACGATCGCTTTGGGCGGGGGATTTCGTTCGGAAGAACTGCATGCGACTGTCGCTAATACCCATGCTTTTAGATACATGGAAGAGCAAGAATGGCAATGGTGCATGTATTTTATTACCGCAGGCGGAAAAATCGGTAAGCGATACGAAGAATTCCACAAAGTTATACAGGATGAAGAGGGAAATTGGATTATCAAAAACCGTCGTTTGGCTCTGCTGCATCGGCTCAATATCGGTGCCATTGTAGGCGATGCCATGATGCGTGTCAAATTTCTTTCGGGCGGCTACATCGGAATGATCGAAGAATACTTCATAAGCAAACTCAAAAAAGGCGAACGGTTCATACTCGCAGGACGAATCCTAGAACTTATTATGGTGAAGGACATGACTGTATTTGTAAAAAATTCATCCGGAAAAGCCATAACGCCAAGCTGGCTTGGCGGCAGACTGCCGCTGTCGTCCAATCTCAGTCACTTTCTTCGCAAAAAGCTCTCGGAATCCCAAAATCCCCCATCAAACGAAAAAGAACTGCAATTCCTAGCTCCCCTTATAGCAAAGCAATCCTCCCTTTCTGCATTACCGAGCGAATCGGAATTCTTGGTTGAGCATATCAAAACCAGAGAAGGTTACCACCTCTTCTTCTATCCTTTGGAAGGCAGGCTAATACATGAAGTGATGGCTGCCCTCGTCGCTTATCGTATCAGCAAATTGTATCCCATCAGTTTTTCCATGGCCATGAATGATTATGGGTTTGAGCTCTATTCCGATAAAGAAATTCAACTGACCCAAACACAGCTCGAAGAAGTATTGAGCCGTAAAAATCTAATGGAAGATGTAATAAGCAGCATAAATTCCGCAGAAATGGCTAGCCGCAAATTTAGAGATATCGCTGTAATTTCAGGATTGGTTGTCCAGAACTATCCGGGCACCCAGCAAAATAACAAATCTTTACAAGCTTCATCTGGAATTATTTTCCGGGTACTGATGGAACACGATCCCGACAATTTACTCCTCAAACAAGCTTTTAGCGAAGTATTCAATCAGCAATTGGAAGAATATCGTTTAGTAAGAGCATTCGATAGGATTAATAATAGCAAAATACGTTATACCTTTGTCGAAGAATATACGCCACTAAGCTTTCCCATTAAGGTAGACAGTCTTCGGCAGTCGTTGTCGAGTGAGGCACTGATTGAACGTATTCAACGAATGGAAAAGACCAACGCGCAAAAAAAGAAACGTAGAAGATGAAGCTTTTTGAACAAACAATCACATTCAATAAACAACAATTAACACTTAACAATCAAAGGTCTATATTTTGGAAAGCAGAAAAAGCATTGATCCTATCAGACCTCCATCTTGGCAAAGCTGCACATTTCAGAAAAAACGGCATTGCCATCCCCACTGATACAGCTATTGCCGATCTGAAACGACTTGAAGAATTAGTAGATCACTATAAACCCGATCAAGTTATTGTCGTCGGTGATCTCGTTCATGCAAGCATCAATCGTGAAGTTCTGTTATTGGAAGAGTTTAGAAAAAAATATACAGGGCTCCAGCTCCACCTGGTCAAAGGAAATCATGATCGGCTATCGAAAAATATCACCGAGCAATTTGCTATCCAACACCATGACGAAGTTTTTGCTCTACAGCAAATACAATTTAAACATCATCCTTCCGAAGCAATCGATCCATCATCCTTCCGGATTAGCGGACACCTACATCCTGGCGTGAGTATCGTTATACCACCAAAGCGGCAACTTCGCCTACCCTGTTTTTTAGTCTCTGAGCATCAGATCATCCTACCTGCATTTAGCAAATTTACAGGAATTGACAGCAGGGAACTATCGATTAAATATCAATGTTACGCAATCTCAGAAGACCTCATTTTTCCTATTCAAAAAGGCAGGTAGCAAGAAAAATTTAATTAGATTTTGAGCTCGCCGGGCGAGATCCCGTAATATTTTTTAAAAGCACTGCTAAAGTTATTCTGATGGCCATAGCCAGTTAACAATGCAACCTCGTAAACTGTCATTTTGTCTTCCAAAAGATAGCTTTTGGCCTTTTCCATTCGTACGCGTATAAGGTAATCGTGGATAGTGACAGAGAAATACTCTTTAAAATCTTTTCGGAGTTTACTCTCACTGGTGAGTACCTCTGCGGCGAGTTCCTTTTGGGTTGGTGGATTCGCAATGCGTTGTTCTAAGATTTGCCTAGCCATCTCCAAGCGTTGCACATCCTCTTCATGGAATAAGGAATTACTACTTTCCTTCTTCTCGTTATATTGCTCAAATTGGTACATTAATAATTCTACAATACGCGACTCGGTATGCAATCGGCGGATCTCACCTTTTTTTTTGGATTCAATCAATTCAGCTATGGTATGCTGCATCTCGTAGGTTGCTATCAGGTCCTCTTCCGAGAAAGATGCATACTCTCCCTTTTCGATCTCGTGCATAAATTGTTGGTGCAACAGAGAGTCACGTTTAATAAGATTGAGATAGTATTCCTTGGATATAACGGCTATAAAGTAGGTATATTCGATCCCGGGCTCTACCTCATGAATGGATTTAACCGAAGGAATATAGCGGATATTATGCCTGCTCATCCCATAAGGTAATTTGCTGTCCGTCGGCTTAAAAAATATAAACTGACTCGTGATGGTCTCCCCTTCAATCTCCGTAAGCACTTGCACTGGCCGATCAAACTGCATCTTTGAATGCAGGATAAACAACCCTGAAGTGGATAGCTGGAAATTCTCCATATGCACAGGATCCTTGGATATTGATACTCTATTTTCCACTAAAGGTTTGGCAGGAACATAACCATCCGGAATCTCCTCTTCAAAAAGCCAATCTGACAACTCTACTATTTTACTTTTAACCAACATGATTACAAATCCAAAATATGTCCGAAATACTCAAAATTAACGAAATAAGTTGGCAAGTTAAAATTATTTATAATCTTTCTAAATAAAAACCTACCCCAGTTCAATATCCATTTCCTCCAACTGAACATACGGTTTTAATGTTCTTGGATTCATAATGACATTGGATTCCACCGAAAAGATGGTATAAATTTCCTTTTGGGCGAGCACTTCTACAGGCGTTCCATGAAAAAGCTTACGCCCATTTTTGAGCATGAGGATACGATCGGCATACATGGCCGCAAAGTTGACATCATGCACGATCAGCACCACCATAAATCCTTTACGGGCAAGCGCACGGGCTATGGCAAGGACCTTCTGCTGGTAGTGTAAGTCCAGCGCAGAAATTGGCTCATCCAATAACAGCAATGAATCGGGGTTATCCCAGATCTGTGCCAAGATGCGTGCAAGATGGACACGTTGTTGCTCGCCACCGGATAAGCTCAGAAAATCCCGCTCTGCGAAAGCCGATACCCCACAAAGTTCCATGGTTTCCGCAACGACCTTATAGTCATGTTCCTTTGGTGTATTCTTGTAATGCGGATACCTTCCCATCAACACAATTTCCTCCACATTAAAGCTCAGCGTCATCTGCTGCTGCTGACTCAACAGCGCCCGGCATTTAGAGAGCGTCGCTGGGTCATAATCCAATAAAGCCTTTCCATTGAGATGAACCGCGCCCGAATCTGGTTTCTTTTCGCCGCAGAGCACCCCCATCAATGTAGATTTACCCGCACCATTGGCGCCGAGAATGGCCAGGATCTCACCTTTGCGCACCTGAAAGGTAATATCCTTCAGAAGCTTTCGTCCATTCACTTCATAGTTGATTTTCTCTACGCGCAACATAATTCAATTATTTTATTCGGTCTCCGTCAAAAGACTATTTATCTTTGATTAAAATGTACAAGAATACGGGTGTTCCTAAAAGTGCCGTAATCACACCAATCGGCAATTCTATCGGTGCCACAGCAACCCGGGCAATTACATCTGCCAATGTCAACACCAGCGCTCCCAATAATAATGAACCGGGAAGGACAAAACGATGATCCGCTCCACCCATTAACCGGACAGTATGCGGAACGATTAGCCCCACAAATCCGATGATGCCCGATACAGCAACAGAAGCTCCCACTGCTAACGTGGAGAGGATGACAACCCATCGTTTGACACGATCCGTGCGCATCCCCAATAGATCTGCCTGCAGTTCCCCCAATGCAAAAGCATTTAGCGACTTACCAAAAAAGGGCAATATCAATACCGGGATCAAAATAAATGGCGCCAAAGCGGTTAAGTTATCCCAAGTAGCACCGCCCAAACTGCCCAGCATCCAAAAAGTGATGGTACGCAACTGCTGTTCTGTAGACAGATAAGTCATCAAACCTGTTAGCGCCCCCGCAAATGCATTAATAGCAATCCCCGCCAATAACATGGTGGTAACATTGGGGCGCCCGTTCTTGCTTGCAATACGGTAAACCAGAGAGGCTGTTAAACCCGCCCCCACAAACGCACCAAAAGCCAATAAATAATAACCGATCCAGGCAGACAACGAAGTGAATAGAAAAGTCTCAAATGCGATAATCAATACCGCAAAAAGAGACGCTCCCGACGAAATCCCAATCAGCCCCGGTTCAGCCAGTGGATTACGGAATATACCTTGGATGGCAGCACCGGATATACCGAGCGCTGCACCTACCAAAAGTCCGAGCAAAAGACGCGGCATGCGAATCTCAAAAAGAACATCTTCTTGCATATCAGGCACACCGCCGGCACTCCCCAAGTGCAGCTTTTGCAGCAACATCGTTAATATATCACCGGACGGAATATGATAGGCCCCCATCCCCAAGGCAACAATACTTGTCATAACTAATACAAGGCCCAGGGCCAGCAATATCAATTTCTGTTTCCTCTGCACCTGATCTATTTTGAATCCATCACTTTTCCAAATCCACGGTGCAATTCCAGAATCGCGTCTGGCAGCCGGTTACTAAAATTGACCAGCAACGAAGCATTCATCACCAAGATGCGATCGTTTTTACCTGCATTGGTAATGCGCATACCCGGCAATTTAAGAATAGCATCCTCGCCCCCAAGACTACTTGCCCCAAAGTCAAATAGCAAGACAATATCCGGATTGGCCTGTACCAGCGCTTCGGTTGTATACGGTTTAAAATCTGAAAATTCCTGCACGGCATTTTTACCACCAGCCAGGTTGATCATTGCATCGAGACTACTTCCTTTTCCAGCAACACTCATCGTACCTGTACCGCGTGCATACAAAAACAGTACTTTCGGAGCTACTTTTCCCTGATTCTCCTTCTTGACCAATTCCATAGTATGGTCGAGACTTAATTTTGTACGCGAAGCCAAATTCTTTCCAGCCGCAGATTCGCCTACAGCATCTGCTACCTCCTGAATATAACGAAGGGCACCCGAAACAGAATAGTTGGGCTTGATCGAAACAAATTTCACCCCTGCCGCACGGATTTGCTGAACGACAGCCTTGGATACATCCCCCTCATTCGCGATCACGATCGTCGGTTTAAAAGATAACAAGCCCTCGGCCGAAACTGATCGGTTTTTACTAACTCGAGGCAATGCTGCCGCAGCTTTGGGCGAGATGCTCGTCACATCCGTCGCAACCATGCGCTCACCTACGCCCAATCCATAGATCGTTTCCGTCAGGGAACTGTTTAATGTAATGATTCTTTGCTGTGCCGTTGCCCATCCTCCGATTTGCATCAAACAGCACAGTATAACAACATAAAATCTACTCATCGCAATTCTTTAGCTCTATCCGGGCAATAGCAAAATTTCTGCATGATCTTCTTGCCTTGCCACTCATCTTGAGTACAAAACAAATCAATAATCAGTCTAAATACAAATTAAATTGAATCCTTCAATATAAAGGAATGAACCTTAAAATACACGCCAAACCACTATTAAACAAATATTTAACATAAAAATATCATCACTTTAGCCACAACAAAAAACGAATTAAATAGAATTTATGACATTTTGCATAGAGAAAAATTCCGGCGGATTACCGTTTTTTGTAACATTATTTAGAATTAGTAAAAATAAAAATAGTGTTTAAAAGCATCTCATCTATTCGAACAAGCACCCTGATAGCCCTATGCGCCTGCCAGATCTACACTGTGCAAGCACAGGAAAAATGGAAAATCTCGGGTGTATTAAAGAACGAATCCAATAAAGGCGTGGCCAATGCGACCGTCTATCTTTATCCAGATAAATATGCTTTTAAAACAGATACTGCAGGAAGGTTTCAGTTCAATCAGCTTTATGCGGGTCGCTATGAACTGCAAGTACAAGCCCTGGGCTATCAGCAGCAACGAAAAATCATCGATTTAGAAGACAAAAATCAGCAATTAACCCTAGTGTTAAAAACTGAGGACCGTCAGATGGATATCATTGATGTCCAAGGAAAAGCACAGGCCGTCGACAATCTTGTCAAGGCCGAAAATGCGGCCATGCCCGTCAAGGTCATCACCAAGCGCGAGATTGAACTGATGGGCAGCCGCCGGCTCGATGAAGTGCTCAAAGAACAGACCGGTATTGCCATTGTGAACGATATTGCCGGCGGATCCAGAGCGGTGGGTGTACAGATTCAGGGCTTCAGCAGCAACTACGTGATGGTCCTTGTAGACGGGCAACCTATGCTGGGGCGCAATAGCGGAAACTTTGACCTATCCCGTATTTCGGTGACCAACATCGAGCGCATCGAGATCATCAAAGGAGCTTCCTCCTGCTTATATGGAAGTGATGCACTGGGTGGTGCGATCAACATCATTACACGCCATGGCGCCATTACGCCACAGGCACAGGCTTCCCTCCTCTATGGCAGTCTCAATACCGTCGATGCAACTCTGGAGGTTGAAACACCATTTTCAAATCAGCGCGGCAGTGCTGTTTTCTCGGGCAATTATTACCGCACCGATGGGTTCAATACAGATAAGCAGTATCTGGATTCCAAGAGTACAACGTTTCCCCCTTATACCAATTACAGTTTTCAGGGCCGTGTACGCTATCGTACAAGCAAAAATGGAACATTGGGTATGACGGGACGTTATGCAGCTAGAGAGTCCGAAATGATCAATGCCTGGTCTGAATCGGCTACCCTACAGGATAAACAAAAAGATCAGGACATCAACCTCTCGGCAAGTTACGACCATAATTTTGAATCGGGACTGCGCAGCATGACGCGTTACTATTTCTCGCGTTTCCACTCCCAGATTGCCGCACAATGGTTGCAACAAGGTATTGTTGCCAGTGCGGAGCAGTTTGGTCAGAATGTACACCGCATTGAACAGCAATTTGCGTATAGTCCAGCACAACAGGTTAAACTCACAGGAGGTATAGGCGGTAGCCTCGAACTCATGGACAACCAAGATCTGGATGCCAAACGATCTTTGAACAGTGCCTTTGCCTATTTGCAGACTGAGTGGAAACCTGTCGACCGATTGCTAACTACGCTGGGCCTACGCTACGATCAGACCAACGTCTACAATGGTCACTTGAGTCCAAGTCTCGGTCTACAATACCATGTCAGCCCCACACTACTTATCAAAGGCGGTGTTGGCGCAGGATTCAAAGCACCTGACTATAAAATGCGCTATCAGGTCTTCTTCAATCCAGCCGCCAACTATCTTGTGGTCGGTTCCGAGCGCGTAGCCGATGTGATAGCAGCCATGGATCAAGCCGGAGAACTGAGTTACAAAAACAGCTATATGCTCAACCTGGTGGCGGGCAACCTTAAAGCCGAAACCAGCATTTCAAATAATCTTGGACTGACCTGGAACCCGTCCAAAAGATTACAGGCTGATTTCTCTGTCTTCTACCATCGGATCAACAATCAGATCAACACGGTTAGTGTAGGTAACGGTACCAAGGTCGCACAGATCTATAGCTACCGCAACCTGCCCAAAGCCATGAATAAAGGTTTCGAAGTTTCATTGACCTATCAGGCAACCAAAGATCTGCAATTGTCGATGGGCTATCAATATCTGATTGCCAAAGACCTGAGTGTATTGGATAGTATTGCCAAGGGCAGTTATCCCTATAACCAGATCAACGATCCCGCTACAGGTGAATATCGCCAGAGTAAAAAATCGGATTATTGGGGTATTGAGGACCGTTCGCGACACATGTTCAATGCAAAAGCCCAATATGAATATAAACCCTGGGGCGTCAACGTCAATGCGCGGGTTAATTTCAGAAGTGCCACACCTTTTCAGGAATACAATGGCAACCAGTTTATCGACAAATACGACATTTTTATTCCCTATCATACGCTGGTTAACATGACGGTAGAAAAGAGTCTGATGAACAGAAGGTTGACCTTCCGTCTGATCGGTGACAATCTCTTCAATTTTACCAGCCGTTATTTACTCGGGCAACCTGGACGGGTTATCATGGGCGGCGTCAGTTACCGTTGGATAAAAGAATAATAAGGACTAATAAACAAGAATTTAGCACACCAAGTACAAGATAAAAGATGAGAACGATTCGCATGATTATTGGAGAATGTAGCATCTGGCTTTCCTTTCACAAGATTGGCCGTTGTATTTTTTCAGCACTATTGCTATTGACGGTGGTATCCTGTGGGAAAGACAAAGACTATACCATCGGATTAGAAGACGGAAAAAGTACCTTGATCAAAGATCTTGCTGGCGATACCGATGCAGCAATGGGTGAAGGTACTGAAGGAAAAGAGCAAAGACCATTTTTTATATTTCTTTTTCGTTTTAAAGACCAAAAGCAAATCTGGGTTAAAACCAAAGCCGATTCAGCGCAGTGGCTTAAAACAAAAGATTGGGATATTGCCTTTACAGGTCCTTACAATTCGGAGATCTATGTGAACAATGCCCAGCATGAATACAATCCGGGTTATGGCGGTCAGGTCAACAATACCGCTGTGGTTTTATTGAGACAGTCCTATCAGAGTGTCACAGTAGCACCTTCCGATGAAGAATTCGATAAAAGTGAAGTCAACAAAATTGGCTGGGCAGCAACCGATGGTTCGGATGGATGGTTCCGTTATAGCTTGAGCACCCATATTATGCAGGCCTTACCTAATCGCACCTACGCCATTCGACTGCCAGATGGCAAATACGCCAAATTGCAGCTTATCAATGCTTACAAAGGAAATCCAGCGGCGGTAACCAATCTCAATTGGCCTGCCCCATACTACACATTTAAATATTATGTACAGCAGGATGGCGGTAAAGATTTAAACACAAACACATTATAATAAGGAAAAATTACACAATTAAATTAAAGATGAATAGATTATTTACAACAGCAGCACTTCTATGTGCATTGAGTTTAGGTTTTACTTCTTGTAGCAAGGATGACGATAAGGTGGAGCAAGTCGAGCCGGAATACCAAGCTAAGGTTATGGTCAAAGACGGTGAAACTGTTGATTTAACAAAGGTTTCCAAAACCATCAATACACAAGGAACAATCAAGCGTACAGGCAATACCTATTCACTTCATAACTTTAAACAATTTACAATCGGTGAAGATGGAAAAGCAACTACAACTGCAGCGCAAACCTATTATTTCGACTTTAAGGAGAACGATGGGCTACAAACTGCTGATGCCCCATTAACCCTAATCGCACAACAACGTGTCATGGATGTGATCGCAAACACTGCAAAATCATTTACACTGTCTTATATAGATAAAGCTTATGAGACTGTCAATTCAGCGGATCAATTTGCAACATTGACTGACAACAAAGCTGGTATTGCATTAACTCCTACTGCTATTGGATGGGCTGGTTACGATAAGACAACACACCATGTTATAGCTGTTAAAGACCGTACGTTTATTCTTTCAAAAGATGGAAAGCCTTATTTTAAATTTAAAGTCAACAGCGTATATTCCAATGAGACACCAAATAAAGCAATGGCGTCAGATAACTATGTTTTCTACTCCATCGATTACCAAGAATTTAAATAGCATCAACAAAAGCAGCTGGTTAAAATTCCAGCTGCTTTTGTTAACCAAAAATCAAAAACCGAAAAAAATATATTAAATACCAATTTTCATACACACTTTATCAGTAAAAGATTCTATCTTTACTATTATTTAGAATCAATTTAAATAAAAATAAAATACTAACAGCCCTACTGCATGTATAGAAAAGGAACAAGGTATCAACTAACACAAAAAAAACTAGTAACAATGAAAATAAAGAAACGCAGCAACCTATTAAAATTCATACCGGTATTGGCATTTTTAATTGTGTTGGGTGCTTGCAGCAAAAGCGACCCCACAGTAGTAGAGCCTGAACCAGATCCTGTTGCACCAGAAGCTATGTTCAACCGTTTGATTACGGTTAAGAATTTTGGCGAAGACTTACCTGCTGGAAGTGCACCTACAACAGAGCAGTCACCAATATATTACAGCTTAGAGCAGAACAAAGCTATTACTTCCGACTACGTCGGTACCGTCCGTTGGGATATGTCCTTTTCGGGTTTGTTCCGCAGCTTTATCAACTGCAACAACACAGCAAACGGATTTGGTAAAGGCGGCCCAGGCAAAGGCGGTATCTTGATTGTCGAGAAAAAGTTTGAAGATGTCATCGATATCCCTTTAGATGCGGAGTTCCGTAAAGGTGAAAAAGCTTACGGTACTGATAATTCCGGCGATTTTGGTGAAGGCTTGGGCTGGTATCTGTATGATTTTTACGGTACGTTCAAAGGCGGTGGTGCTGAAAACAAAAAACACGTTGCTTATCCAATTGAGGGGCATACAATAATTGTTCGTACGGCACAAGGAAACTATGGCAAGATTAAAATGCAAAGTATCTACAAAGACCTATTGGACCCAAAAGATTGGTTTAAAGATTCACCAACACCATTCTTTACATTCCAATATGTACTTGCTAAAGCTGGTAGTACCAAATTTACAATTGCTAACTAAAAAAATAAGTATAGCGCACTTTTTAGACACTAAACTAACATGAAAAGATTATACAGCATTTTAAGCTTCCTTTTTGTAGGATTGCTACTACCCGGCTGCACCAAAACGGAAGAATTAGCCTTACTTCCAGCAGACAAAATACTGGAATACAAAGTCACCAACCTCCCCAATGACGAAGTTATTTATGGAGCCGTCGACAATAAGGCCAATACCATTACGGTATATGTCCCTTACTACTATGGGCTATTGGTGATAGATCCGAGCATTAAACTCTCCAATGGAGCCAGTATAGCCGAAGAAATTTTACCTGTTAAAACAGATGAAAAGAACCAGACATATACCGTAAAGTCCGCTACAGGTACCACTAGAACTTATAGCTTAAAGATTGAACTACAAAGTACACCATCTTTTGAAGCCGCTTTCGCCTCTACATCGTCCATTTCACTTACAAAAGGGCCCGGCACTGGTTTTCCAGCGATAAATGGAACCTTTATGCATACCAATCCTGCATTGGTAAGTATTGCGCTAATTAATCAAGAAACGAAAAAACGGTATCAAATGGCAACGCCCAATAGCTTAAAAGTATCGGGGATTGGATACCAATTAAGCTATACGGGTACCGAACGGGAAAACCGCATTCCATCCGATATTTTGGCAGGAACTTATGATGTTGAGGTCACCAATCTAAACCACGCCATTATTTTGGCCAATCCGCTCAAGATTACGTATCGCCAACCCGATGTATATATTAGCTTATTGGGACTAAATTTGGCAAAAAATAAAGACTGGACCATTACAGCCAACTTGGACAAAGTGATTTTAGATCCGACAGCTGTTATTATGACACTCAATGGCAAAGATTATCCATTGATTATCAAGTCGCACACGAGAACTGAAATGACAGTTTCATTACCTGCAGATCTTCCGACGGGAACATTTGAAAAGGTACAGGTCAAATTCCAATTTAAAGACTGGGCCGATGTGGTAAAAACGGAGCAAAATCCTAGTACGATAACAGAATCCTAAACAGACATCCACGAGATGCCATGGTGGCATCAAAATTAAATAAATTAAAACAAGAGGAGATCTCAACATGAACTCAAACATCAAAACTATCTTAAAATCAGCGATGGCCGTGACTATGCTATCAGCAGCAGTATGGGCAGCAGCTCCAACAACAGAATCAGCAACAGCTCCTTTGGCTTTAAACCAGGCTAAAGCAAACAGCAACTACACTGTAGTAGGTCAATGGTGGAGTCCTTCGGCAGCGGCAACATGGCCGGCAGTCTATGTAGACCTTTCAACCGGAGCGCAAAGCCTGAGTAGCTCTGGTCAGGTTGCATTCTTTAGCCATGTGAATGGATCGATCAAAGCAAATTCTGGCTATTCAATCAGAACTATAACAAAAGACATCTCTTCCGTTGCAGCCGGAGATTGGGCTAGTGCTACTCCTGTGACATCACAAGGTAATAACGAATGGTATGAATATGACTTAGATAGCCATAGTAATGTAGCCGTTTCGGATCTTACCGTATTGGTGGGTGATGTAACTGGTGCTAAATATGCAGTCAAACTACTTAACTTCAGCAATGTCAGTCAACGAAATATTACTGGATTAGAAGTAAAAGCAGATGTGAATATCGAAGTTAAGGCATTATAGTCTTTCCTATTTGATGAATAAAAGATTCCGCAACCTGGTGGATGGGTTGCGGATCTTTTTAGCCTAATTAACATCCGCATAACGATTTTTTTAACCAAAAAAATTATGCAACACTCGTTTTTGAAAAAACAAATACATATTCTTCAATTCCTAGCTATTTTTATGCTAGCAATAACATGCTGGTCCTGTAAAACTGAATACCCAAGCCTGCCCTACAATGACATCGAATCTTTTAGTATTCAGGATGCTGACGGCAAAACCTTATCGGCAAGTATTGTAGATGACCAGATTATCCTATATTGGCCTCCATTAGTGAATCAACCCGAAAGCATTACACCGACGATTAAAGTTTCGGATTTAGCGACTATTACGCCGGCTTCGGGTACTGCCATACAGTTGCAATCCGACAAACCTATTACCTATACCGTACGGGCACAAGATGGTTCCAGCAAAAATTATACATTGGTATTCCAGTACAACCAGCCCCTAGTACAGGCAAAAATGAATCTTCTAGAAGGTAAATATTACCTTAGTCAACCAAAAAATGAGGATTTGGTAGTACGAGGAGAAAATATCCTCCCGGACGAGAACCAAACCAAGGGCTATCTGGTCGATAAGGATGGAAAAGAGACCTTACTTTCTTTTTCTCAACCTCCAACATCTTTTATTGCACAATTCAATACTCCAGGAGATCTCAAACCAGGCATCTACCACATCAAGCTAATATCTGGACGCTATACGGTACTCACAGATGCTTTTGAGATATTACTGCCACAGATTTACAGTTTAATTACATTAGATTCTTACACTGTAAAAAAAGGAGAAAATCTGGTCATGCCGATTAAAAGTACCGAAATTTATGAACTATTTTTCAAAACAGATTTCGATCATTTTATAGCAATTGACAACCTTAACAACTCCTATAAGATAACAAATGCAACATTTGATGTCACTAAAAAAATAGTTACATTACCAATACCAACCACAATTCAGGGCAATCAGATTAAAATGCTCAAATTGATGGATAAAAATGGTCAAATATTAACAGAGGGTGATCAATATATCACACTAAATTAATACGCCTCACCAACTCATTTTAATCGTGTTTGTCATTAATCAAACAAAGCAGTTTATTATGATTGCTTTAGCAAACATAATGGTATACAGCTGCAGCAAAGGTAAGGCTACAACAGAGGAACCGACAATCGTTGTCCCTACCCCGGAGGAAACCTTACGCCAACGATATAGTAAGTCGGCAGAACAATGGCCAGCTGCCACTTGGTATAACAATATCCAGGTACGTGAATTGGCCACTATACCCGAAAACCCATCGAAAGATAAGGCCGAGCTTGTAGCACTTGGCAAAGCCCTATTTTTTGACCCCCACACCGGTAATGGCATGAAGACTTGCGCTTCATGTCATAATCCGGACACCTACTGGATCGATCAAAAAACAACGGCAGATGGTATCGCTCTGCATCACCGCAATACACCTTCCATGGAAAATGTCTGGCACCTCGAAGGCAAACTCTTCCACGATGGCCGCGCAAAGACATATCGAGAGCAGATCGCCGAAGCCATCAACTCCCCGATCGAAATGGGCGGAAATACGACTGCTTTACCCGCTAAGCTGCAAGCTATACCTGGATATCTTCGTTTATATGAGGCGGCTTACTCGAGCGAAACGATGACCGTCGAAGGCTTACTGGATGCTATAGCAGCGTATTCAAGATCAATCAGCAGTGGTGAAACCGCCTTTGATAGGTTTATCAAAGGGGATTATCAGGCGTTAAATGATGCACAGCTTGAAGGTCTCCATCTGTTTCGAACCAAAGGGAAATGTATCAACTGCCATAATGGTGCCTTCTTTACCGATCTCGATTTTCATAACCTGGGTTATGCTGTTACCAGCAAAGGTGCCTTGGACAATGGTCGCTTTGAGGCAACAGGACTGGAAACAGACAAAGGTAAATTTCGTACGCCGGGCCTGCGCAATGTAGTCCATACTGCACCCTACCTGCACAATGGTAGTATTGCAAGCTTAAGTGAACTGATCAACCTGCTGAGTCAGGGCATGCCCCAAAAATCAGGACAACAGATCAATGGCACCTTATCGCCGCATATTCAAAACGTCCGATTGAGCAGTAAAGAACAGGAAAATATCGTGGCTTTTTTGGAGAGCTTATCGAGCGTACCGACCAAGACCGAGCGGCCAGTATTGCCCTAAAATAAAAAATCCCAAAGGGACTAGCTTTGGGACATTTGAGTACTCCACAGCAGCGGAGGCATCAAAAATTAAATAAATTGGCACAAAATTAGGCTTTTATATTAAATAAAAAAGTAAAAAAGTATTAAATTTCAGATAATTATCCATTTGTAGCGAATCAGCTACAAATATATAGGACAAAATGCGCATCAAATTATGAGTCAAATCCGCCCAATAACTGGTTTATTTTTTATAGTAGCCGCTACCTCGGCCTGCCAGCAAAACAGTAGAACAGCGACTTCACCCGATGAACTTATTAGTCCAAAAACAGGAACAAAAAAAGAACTCACACTCGATTCTATATACCTGTATGCCAAACAGCTCTACCGCTGGCAGGAATCTCTCCCTTCGTATACCACTTTTGATCCGCGGGGAAAATATGCCCAAATAGAACCCGAGCAAACGGCCTACGAGCGTGAACTTTTTGCACTCAGCCAATATGCCTTGCGCAAGTATGATAAGCCTTATGAATGGTCGACCATTCCCAATAAGCCCAAATATTCATATCTGGAACGCCGTCGGACAGAAAAGAAAAGTAGCGGTCACATGGCTAGCACCACCACACCCTATCGGTATGCGACACACCTTTCTTACTGGACCGCAGGTAATAAACGGATTGCTTATGTATACATCCCCTCTTTTCCAGAGCTCCAGACAGTGAAGACCGAACTGGATCAACTTGCGGCCGAACTCGCACAGCAGCAAGTTACTCATCTAATCCTCGATCTACGTCATAACGGTGGCGGTTATGTGGAAACAGCCGAATATTTAGCCAACCTCATTAGCCCAGCCAGACTGGATAAAAAAGTGATGTTTAGCGAGCAATTTCATCCGAATGTGCAGCAAGGCAAAGCAAAACTACTCCTTAAACAACCCTATCTGGATGCCAGTGGCAAAGTGGTTCAATACAAAGGACGCCTTGCGACAATGGCTGATGTGGATTATAGTGAAAAAGCCAATACGCATTACTTTATCAAAAAGGGGCATTTCAATTCTTTGCAGCAGTTATCCTGTATTGTCTCTGAACGTACAGCTTCGGCTAGTGAGCTTTTGATTAGCAGTTTCAAACCCTATCTTCCGCTGCGACTCATCGGCCAGCAGACCTTTGGCAAACCCGTCGGATTTTTTTCCATACGTGTAGGAGCCTTCGATATTTACCTGGCTTCATTTCTCATCCGGAACGCCGATGGTTGGTCGGATTATTTTGATGGGATCCCAGTCGACCTGCCTTTAGCTGCGCAGGAAACCTCCCGCCATCCCGGAGATCCAAAGGAAGCCTGGCTTGGAGCGGCATTAAAAGATATTGCCAGAGACCAAGGTATCAAAGCAATTTCATCCGTGACTTATTTTCCCTTGCCAGCAGAAGAAAATTTGCTACTCAAAACAAATTTTAGGTTAAAGTAGTTAGGAGCAATCCGAGTTTAGATGTTAGTATTAAAAATGTGATTATCAATATGGACAATCACATTCCACACTACCGGCTTAAACCAAGAGGAGGACTTAGTTTTTAAAATAAACAGAGTATAAAATTGACAGTCCTGCAGATATGGAAAGAGCCTTGACTTCATTTAATCTAGTAAAACTTATATTGCCATCATTGTAATATAATTTATCTATTCCTCTGCCAATACTGCTATATCTAGAAAAACCGGTAAAAACGCCCATCTTTAAAAAATTAGTTAGCCTGTAATTAAGCCTAACTTCATTATCCCATTCCACGATAGGTATATCATGCTCAAAACTTTTCGGATGAGCAAAATCACTTCTTAAATTCCAATTTGCATCCCCATTAAATTTACTCATTCTAGCTTGAAAGAGGATGTTGAGGTCAAACGAATCAAAAAATGGAAGGAAAAAAATTGCTCCAATACCAGCACCTAAAATTCGGTTATTATAAGTGCTAGATAATTTTTCCATTTTATCAATAAGGGAATAACTGTTTTTTTGTAGTTGCATAACAGCGTAAATATCTAGCTCTTTACGCTGCATGTGTACATTATACCCTAGCTTTATATTAAAGGTCTGTCCATTTCCCACATCGCTATCATAGGTTTCATTACTAGTTATACCTTTACGATTATCAGCGGAGTAATCGATATCTGTAACTTTTCCCGATATAGTCTTCGCGTACCCGTAAGTAATTTCAGCTGTAAATTTTCTTTTTAACTTAATCCCTAATTTCAAATCAGCGCCAACACGCATATTATTTCTCCACAACAATTCTGACAAAATATTTGGCTTCTCACCTCGGGAATTACCGGCAATATTCCACGAGAAATTTTCGCGAGAAACTTTAGGCCTTAATGAATAATCTAAAACTACTTGTGAAAAAGAATCTTTCCAAGCTATGTTCATTAGGAGAAAGCAGATTAATATTCTAACTACCATAACTTGGAAAAACAGAAAATTTTAAGACTAAAAAGATTTACCTATTGAAGCAGTTCCCGTACTAGCAATTTGCTTCAAAAATTGTTTACTAAAGCCATACCTAGTGATATCAGCTTCAGCAATTGGATATAACTTTTCAACAAAATTCTGATAATCATTTGCGTTAGCCTTTGTATATTGTCTCCAACGAACATAATACTTGTTTGTTGATGTCAACTTAACTAAATCCACCCCCCAATCTCTTCGTGGGTAAATATTGGGATTCCAATTATTCATTTCCATTGTATAGGTGTAGTTGTACAGCATTTCATGCCATTTATCCCAAGCTATATCTCTTTCTGAATAATCTGCTAAACTATTATCGTAAGGCCAAAAACGAGCGAAGGGTTCACGAATATGATGTTTTATAATAGCATCTCCGCACAATTCAAATTTGCTAAAATACTTCTTACTAACATCAAGTTTATTGTTTCCAATCATAGATGCTTCAATATCAGTGGCTCCAACCAGCCTAAAACCATCAGGAAAATTCAAAAACAAAAAATACTTATTAGACTCCCAATCATCGTGATAAACAAAATCACCTAAATTAAAATAGTCTATTGCAAGTTTCAGTTTATTTATATTCTTCATAAAATATTCCTTTACCAACACGCCTTTATAGCCTGGTACTAGCTCATATATTGGTATCAAACCATCTTGTGCTATATCAATTAAATGGGAGTTATCCAAATCAACACTATTTTGCCAAGCCGTTAAATCTATTGTAGGAATAGTAGTTCCCGGAGCCAAGTTTACTGTACCAGCAATATTTATTGAAGGGTTTCCACCCACTGCAGAATAAGTTAAGGTTTGATTTTTATTCTCGGTCAATTCACTCTCATTAATATTTGTACCCCCCCCCACGGACATTCCTAAGCCAAAAACTTTAAATACACCAGCCTTTACACCAATTTCTACTTTGTGCTTTTTGTCAGTACTACTTATTTGGGATCTATAGGTCGCAGAAATTTTCCCCCCTAATGTAATATCACGCAATACATGTGTCCCATAATATTTAATAATATCTTGCGGGCTCATTGTTTCACAATCACTCAAAAAATTAGCAGAGAGATAATTACTTTTTATTTCGTCAAGCCCCATAATAATAGCCAATTTCTTTGTAATTACTAACTTATCAACCGAAGCATAAGAATATGTGGTTTCTGTAGAATCATAATCCGTAAATGTGCTTCTCAGCGCTGAACTAAATAATAAATATTTTGTATCTATATTTATTTTAGTTAATATATTCTTAATATATGTTCTTGAATCTTCAGCCGAATTGACATTAAAATTTTGATAACTTAATGTCCCTACTTCAATTCTATTTGCTTGTTCAGATCTGATTTTCTTTACATCAATTACCAATCCTTTTCCTTCCTGCTCATTAGCAAATCTACCCAACGCATTATATCCATGCCCTAATAAATCAAGATCTTTATCCCCTGCAGACCGTTGACTTGTTCCAATTACATCACTAGGAATGTCCTTTACAAGAACTAAAACATGATAGCATAAGCAATGCTACACCAAAAAATATTCTTTTCATTGTTTAAATAATTATATGTTAACTTGGTCAAATATACGCTTATTTATAATTATTCCAATTAAAAATTAAATTAAAATAACATTAAATATCACATAAATTTAATAACACTAAAAGATATATATACACATCCTATTTTGTTAAAAAAATAGTTTATTAAAACTAAAAACTCTCTTATATTAATAACATCGAATATATGACAATAATACTTTCCATTAAAATTAAAAGCGTTTTTCATAGATGATAAAGCAGAAAACAGTATAAATTTGTAAAAATAAATACGAATCTTTGTATAGAATCGTTATAAATAAAAATAGAAACATGTTAAGTCAACATATCAAAGAGCAAACGCACGCAGCTCACCAAAACGTAGAAGGAACGATCGTGCGCCAATTGAAAAGTATTCGTTCAGAAGCAGATTACGCAGAAGTATTGAAAGGCTTTTATGCATATTTCCGTGCCGTAGAAGACCGCATAGCTCCTTTCGTTACTGCCGAAGTATTGCCAGATTTGGCCGAACGCCGTAATTCATCGTACATCAAAAGCGACATCGAAGCCTTGGGTGGTAACGTAGATAACCTGCCAGAAGCCACTGCTCCGGCAGTAGCCAATGTACAGGAAGCACTTGCATCATTATATGTTTTGGAAGGTTCAATCATGGGTGGTCCGTATATCGTGCAGATGCTCAACAAATATGGCGTTACCAAAGGAACTTCTTTCTTCGAAGGTTATGGCGAAAATAGCCGCGACATGTGGGCTGGTTTTACAACAGTATTAAACAAATATTCCGAAGATCCGTCAACTTATGACCGCGCAGTAGAGATTGCTAACCAAACTTTTTATAACTTTGGCGAAGTATTCACTCCTATTGCAAGTGCAAACTAAAATAAGAGCAATAGTGTTTAATTCCTTAAATGGAGCAAAAAGATAACAAATCAAAATGGCTTAAGCGTGCCGGAATTGGAGCATTTCTCTTCTTCCTGGCCAAAGGGCTCGTATGGCTAGCCGTATTTTTCTTCGCAGCGAAATCCTGCAGCTGGTCGATGTGAGAGATAAACGTTTTTAGAAAAAAGGTGTTTTAAAAAACAAACACCTTTTTTCTACTTTTTATATCAATCAAGACTTTCGAACCACCGTATTATAAAGCGCTATCCCCTCATGGCTGATCATCTGACACATTACTTCTGAAGCATTGATCGAAAAATAAAAGAACCCATACTGGTCTTTTGCAAAACGACTGTACGACAGGTCAGTTTTCACCGGTGTTACCTCGGATCCTGCCCCCGAAATAAATTGATGAAACCTCTTACTCTCTACTTTTAGGTGCTGCAACGAATGTTCATGCCCGGAAAGATAGATATCTACTCCCCTTTTTTCAAAGATAGGTTCCAAAACCTTTCGCACTGCCAAGGTATCATAATTCGTCGTACGCGGTCCCGCCGTATACAAGGGATGATGACCGACGACAATTTTCCAATGGGCATCCGAATCTTCCAGTAGCTGGTCCAGCCAGGCCAGCTGTTTCTCGGGCTGCTGCCCCGCTACATGTGGTCCATACTCGCTATTGCTGTAAAATTCAGGGATCATCGGGTTGGTATCGATAAAAGCCATTAGTATCTTTTTTCCGTCCTTGAGCCTAAATGTCTTGCTGTAATAACGCGCAGGCATCTTCCAGCGCCTGCTGATCGTACTATAGCGCACCTGAGCATCGGGATCTGATTTATAATCGTGATTACCCAGGATAGGGTACCAGTCCCATTGCAACGAAAATGCAGTATAGATATTTTCAAATGAATAATGCCACAGGGGATCATGTTCACTGACCACACCGGAGGGGTAAAAATTATCACCTGTAGAAATAATAAAGTCATTGGGATGCTGATCGGCCCATTGGCCCATCTGCCCTGCTACTGCCAACTGATGATCGGCGCCGTTGAGTCCCCAGTCGCCTACAGCCATGAAATGAAGATCATAGCCATCTTTCGGCTTCAAAAGCTGCTGTATATCTTCGCTTTCCAGTTGGGTCGGTTTTACGGCTCCAAAGCTGTCGAACGAAATTCCTCCCAGGCCGGCTGCAATCGCCGTGCCCAGGGAATTTTTCATAAAAGTTCTGCGTTTCATAAATCGTTTCTAATAACCCGGATTCTGCTTCCAGTGTGTGTTTACATTTAAGACTGTTGTTGGCATCGGAAAGATGCGACGAAACTTCTCGCTCATGCCAGCCGGATACAGCGATCGGAATCCCCAGTTATCTTCAAATTTGCCGTAACGGATCAAGTCATTTCTACGCCAGGATTCATCGGCAAACTCTCGTGCACGCTCATCCAATACATCCTGTAAGCTTGGGGCGACTGTCAGTGCCGGTGCATTGACATACGATCGAATCTGATTGACTAGGGATTGGGGCGTCTGACCGTTGGTCGCGGTAGCACCACGAAGTATAGCTTCAGCTTTCATCAGTAGAATATCCGCATATCGAAATACAGGAACATCATTGCTCTGATTCCGTTGATTGGCCGACGTTACTGCAACATCCATATAAAATTTAATGGAACGGTATCCCATCGAACGGCCCTTCTGGTCGTTTCCTGCATTCAACGTGGCCGCACCATCGGGACGCAAAGTAATCTCCCTGGTGGTTTCGAGCTGCCAGTCAAACTGCACATCAGCATCAGCACCTTTATAATCTTGGTCTATACCACGTTTAGAGGTCTTGATCATGAAAGGACGCTTTTTGTCCTCAACATAATTTGACCAATAATATTGTTTGCCACCGATGTAAGATGCATTGCGCTCGTCGCCATCTAAACTAAACTTGTCCAAATAGGTGGGCAATACACGAAAGGTCCCGCCTACACTTTGAGGTAATAATGCAAACTGGTTTTGTCCACTGCGGTGAATCCAGAACCGGGCATAGGTCATGCCCTGCTGTTTTTCACGGTCATAGGGCACAGCGAAGATAAAATCCTTCACTTGGTAACCATTGTCTGGACGGAATTTCTCCATAAACTTATGGCTGGTCAAATTAAATTGACCTGAAGCAATGATCGAATCACACATTGCTACCACCGCATTTAACTTCTCATTTGGCATGGATGGTGTGTAATTAGTGACATCAGCTGTCGTATATACATTCCAGTTGAGATACAGTTTGGCCAATAAAGCCTCAGCCATATACTTCGTTGCTTTCCCGTAAGTTGCCACCGAAACTGTTGTTGGCAGCAAATCTTTTACAGCCAATAATTCGGACTCGATAAAACGGCAGATATCGGCGCGGTCCGTTCGCGCAGGCACAGCGTCGATCGGACCTGTGATTAATGGTGCAGCACCAAAATTATCCATCAATATGAAATAGTAATAAGCACGAATAGCACGGGCAGGTGCTGTGAGTTTTTCTTTATCTTCCCCAAATAATTCGATGGCATTATTGGCTAAGGTGATTCCTGTAGAAGCATCGTTCCAAATACTGGGCAAAAGTCCGTTGTCGGCATTCCAATTGTGCAAATGGAATTCGCGATACCGACCGCCGTCATACCAGTCCGTCCCCATAGCAACACTGACCGCCTCATCCCCTGAAAGGGTTTGAACCATCCAGTGATCGCGCCCCATTGCACCACGATAGGCCGCATATACATCAGCAAGAATAGCCTCAGCGGCACGCTCTGAATCCGGAAATTCCGTGAGTTGCGATTTTATGTCAACATCGAGATCAGTACATGACCCCATTGAAAAGGTCAACGCCAATAAAGTGACTAAGCGAATAAAAAGTTTTGATTTCATCTGTAAATATTTCCTTTTAAAGTCTATGTCGTATATCCTCTCTTTGTCCGATAGGGACTCCCCACTCGAAAAAAGAACAGCGAATAAATACATACCTGTTTATAAATTAAAGTTTAGACCAAACATAAATGTACGCGTACGTGGATAGGTCTGACGGTTATCAATCCCTGGAGTCAGACCACCAAGCCCTACCTCTGGAAGCAACAATACAATGAAAAGAAATCTAATTTTAGTTTTAACAAGTTTTATCTTAACCTGGAATCTGGCCCTATGTCAACAACGCGAGGTGGATTTTAGCAATGCCTATATTGCGCATAATGATGGCAAGACAACTGTGGAAATCAATGAAGCACAGGAACTCGTTTATATTATCTTTTCAATAACGGACTTTGGAAAAGAAAATCCAAACATGACCAAACAGAATACCGAATATTTTGAAGAGGTCAAATCACATTTTACGGCATTTTCGGATCTACCTATAGTGAAGAAATTTGACCAACAACTGCGAGAGAATTTAACGAATTATTTTCTTTTAGCAGCAAATGTTTATGGCTTCAAGTTCAAAGACGATGAACTAATACCGACGAACATCTATATTTTTCCGGCAAAAGGAGTTGGAAATTACCAGATCAAATCAAACCCCATTCCGGCTTACAAAAAAGAACTGGAAGAGTTTATTAGAAAATCTGGATACCGGGCATTTTATAAACAGCATAAACCCTACTACGATAGTCTTCGCGCCGCCTATGAAGAATATGCTTCCATTGCCGAACAGAAAGAATGGTTAGAAAAAAGATTCAATTACAAAATCAACAGTTATCGTATATTGACATCGCCCCTCATTGCCGGGATGAATGCAACACACACCTTCAAATATAAAGGATTCAAAGAAATATTACTTTTTCTACCCACGCTTCGTGAAGACGAATCTTGGAGTCCCCAATTTAAGAAAGCAATAAATACCCGGATCATTTTCACAGAAATAGACCATAACTACGTCGGACCTCTGAGTGAAAAAAATAAAAAACAGATTGATACCATATTTAACAACCGGGAATTCTGGATAGATGCATCGAATAAAAGTACAGTCCATTACCCAAGTCCGGTCAAAGTGTTCGACGAATACCTAACTTGGGGACTATTCATTTTGTATTGTTATGACAAATTTGGCGAAGATTATGATCTATTTGGACAGATTGTCGAAAACGTCAATGATATGATGGTGAACAAAAAAGGATTTCCTAAAGCAGATGAATTTAACGCCGAATTGTTTAGCCGCTATAAAGACAATAAAAACAAAAATATAGCGTCTTTATACAAGCCCCTCTTAGAATGGTGCTCAAAACAAAATTAGTCCCATTCCGACAATATTTAGTATATTATTAACGATAAAGATTAAGACGCTAGCAATATGCCTGTAGCGATCACAAGAAATCAGCGTAGTTAACAGTATCTAAATCCTTTCAAGGCTTAAAAAGGGAAATATTATGAATATTAAGATCATCGGATCGGGCAGCTTAGTCCCATCAAATCGCATTAAAAACGATTACTTTAAAAATCATCTTTTTTTGGATGAGAACGGGCTACCATTTAAACAGTCTCAACTAGTCATCGAAAAATTCAAGGCAATTACCGGAATTGAAGAGCGTCGCTACGCCGATGCTAACCAAGTCGCTTCCGATCTAGCTTTTAAAGCCAGTCAACTTGCCATTGATGATGCGGGTATTGATGCAGAAACACTAGACTATATTATCTTAGCCCACAATTATGGTGATATTCCATATGGTAAAATCCAGTCAGATACAGTACCAAGCCTAGCGAGCAGAGTGAAGAAAAAACTTGGTATCAGCAATCCCAAATGCGTCGCTTATGATTTATTATTTGGTTGCCCCGGCTGGAATGAGGGTGTTCTGCATGCCAATGCTTTTATCAAATCAGGGATGGCAAAGCGCTGTCTCGTTATTGGTGCAGAAACGCTATCACGTGTGACTGATCCTTTTGATCGAGATTCTATGATTTACGCAGACGGTGCCGGCGCGGTAATTGTCGAAGCAACCCATGACAGCCGTGGCCTCTTGGCCTTTGAAAGTGCAACGTACGCCATTGAGGAATCCGACTACCTTAATTTTGGACCTTCATACCAGCATGAGCAACATACGGAAACGCGATATATTAAGATGAAGGGACGCAAGATTTATGAGTTTGCCCTCAGCAAAGTTCCTTTGGCCATGCAAGCTTGCCTTCAAAATGCTAGTATCGATATCAGAGCGATAAAAAAAGTACTGATCCACCAAGCCAATGAAAAAATGGATGAAGCCATTCTCAAAAGATTTTACGCATTGTACAATATGACGGCCCCAGCTGATGTCATGCCAATGACTATCCATAGCTTGGGAAACAGTAGCGTCGCAACCATACCGACACTATATGATCTCATCAAACGAGGCGAGATTGAAGATCAATCGATACATGAAGGCGATATCATCCTATTTGCTTCGGTAGGTGCTGGAATGAATATAAATGCTTTCCTATATCAAGTTTAAAAAAAATGGATGTGCAAATTTATTTTGTCTGTAAAACCTACTTTAGAATGGCCTAATCGCGGAATTACTCATTCATTTTAATAATAGGCTCATAAATACTATGTTTAATAATATTTTATAGTTATATTTGGAAGATAATCGGCTCAATTTGCTTCTCTGAAATCGGAAAGTTATAACACTTCCCGCTCAGTTTCGCATCTTCAGAAGCAATTTTTGTTGTCAAAATAATAGGTGAAGTACCTTTTTGAACTTGAATATACCCAAGCACATTAAACTACAAACATCATTTCTTGCAAACAAATCGATTGAATAGGGTTAAGATATCCGTATCGTAACGCGAATTTATTTATAGAATACTTTAATATAATATATAAAACAATGCAAGAAGGAACTATTAAATTCTTCAACCAAACAAAAGGATTTGGTTTTATTACTCCAGCTGCTGGTGGAGATGACATTTTCGTACACGTATCAGGATTAATCAACGAAGTACGCGAAAATGACAGTGTAACATTTGATGTAGAAAACGGTAAAAAAGGTGTTAACGCAGTTAACGTACGTATCGCATAATTAAGTAAACACACAAGAAGATATCTATTTATCTTCTTGCGAAGTGCACCGGGCAACCGTTGCACTTTTTTTATATATCCGCCATACATCAACTACATTTAATCCGTCAGAAAGACGTGATGATGTCTTTTTAAATTAGCCCCCAACTTCAACCCCCTTGGCCGCTTGGCCACTTGCCTTGTCACGTAATACAGAAGGTCTTTATGTTTAGGAATAATTTTTATTCTCAATAACCCAACAGCTTAATTCACATATTATACCTTTAGTATACATAAAAAACACATATCACTGCACATCAATACAATATAATATTTATAAAGAAATATTCCCTTTAATTTATTTGCTGCACGGCTCATATTTTAGATGATTTTTCAAATAGGATTGCTCATAAAAGGAATATAACACGATAACAACACCCTGGCAGTGCATGACAAAGGTCTCCAAGAGGTTTTTCACAACCTAGACCGAAAATAAGAAAATAGAATTAAAATTATCAACGGCTAAAATCAAAAATATTTTTAAACATAAAAAACTAAAAATAGACAATTTAACAAAATCTATATAAACTTATGAAATATCATAAATCTACTCAGTCCCGCCCATCGATTATGTTAAATTTCAATTTTACGCTGCAGTGCCAATACGAACTTTGTTTTTTTAGTTTACCTATAATTTCATCAAAAATATAGGCTCAATGCAATAACCAAATTGATAGGTAAGCCACTGTATCCTCACCCGCATTTATACGGTATTTCAAATTAGTCATTGCAATTTTCCATTTAATTTCGAATTTTAAAATTAAATTCGCGCACCATGAGTAAGCATGGTATACTATAGTATATGAGAAAAAATCCTTCCGGAAACAGCAATGCAAAGCAACGTAGTGACAACAAGAACAATGATATAGATCTTTATCTAAAAGCATTGAATTCTGCCTATTCGGGAATTATTATTACAGACAATTCGCAGCATGACAACCCTATTATTTATTGTAACAAAGCTTTCGAAACCATCAGTGGCTATGCACAAGAGGAAATAATAGGTCACAACTGCCGCTTTTTACAAGCGCAAGATCGTTCGCAAGAAGAACGTAGAATTATCAAAGAAGCGATTCTGCGGGGTGAAGAGTGCAAAATCGAAATTCGTAATTACCGCAAAGACGGAACCCTTTTTTGGAACGAACTTTTTATTTCCCCCGTGAAAAACGAAGACGGACAGGTGACACATTTTATCGGTGTTCAAAATGACATCAGTGATCGAAAAAAAGCAGAGCACGATCTTCGTGAAGAAAAGTCACATGTCGAGCTCAAAATACAGCAGAGGACGAAAGAACTTCAGGACAAAGAAAGTTTTTTATCCAGTATTATTGAAACAGTTAGGGAGAGCCTCTTGGTATTAGACGCGAATTATATTGTCTTGAGCGCCAATAAGCATTTCTTAAACTCTTTTAAAGTTACTACAGAGGAAACGTTAGGAAAGCAGTTATTTGACTTGGGTAATCAGCAATGGGATATTGCTTCGTTAAAGGAGATGCTTACACAGATACTGCCTACCAATAATCCAGTGATCGACTATGAAGTGGATCATACGTTCCCTTATATTGGGCGAAAAGTGATGTTGCTGAATGCCTACCGTATTGAATTTGAAGGCAAATACAAAGACCGAATCCTCATCGCGATCGAAGATATCACTGAAAAGAAAGAGCAAGATCGACGTAAAGATGATTTCTTGTCTATCGCAAGCCATGAGCTCAAAACTCCACTCACAACTATTAAGGGGCTTTTTCAGATTGTACAGCGGCTCAGTGTCGAAAATACAGATCCAAAGTATATTTCTACATTAGATAAAATAGCATCCTATATCGACCGGCTAAACCTGCTTATAGCCAAACTCTTGGATACTTCTAAAATTCAATCTGGAAATTTGGAACTGCACATGGAACCATTTGAGATCGATAAGACGATTCAAGACGCCGTAGAGAGTATGCGACTGGCCGTGCCTGACGCTGATATTCATTTTTCAGGCAGTTCGGATAGTATCGTGGAGGGTGATGAACTACAGATTATCCAAGTACTCAATAATCTGCTATCAAACGCTATTAAATATTCGCCAGAATCTAAGAAAATTGAAGTTAGTATTCATAGGGTTGCTAACTTTGTAAAGGTCTCTGTGCGAGATTACGGTATGGGAATAAGCTATCAAGACAGATTAAAGATTTTCGAACGATTTTTCCGCGTCAGCCATATACAAAAAAAGTTTCCGGGTTTGGGCATTGGTCTCTACGTTTCGCACGAGATCATTGTCAATCACAACGGTACATTGTGGGTAGAGAGTGAGCTGGGGGAAGGATCTACTTTTAATTTTACATTACCCATTGTAAACAATAACTAACAAATATGCAGACTAAAAAGATAATGATCTGTGATGATGACCGAGGAATACTCGAAATGCTGGAACTTTTTTTAGATATGGAAGGATTTAATGTCATATGCGAATCAAATAGTACCAACCTGACAAAGCAATTAATTTCTCATCAGCCCGACCTATTGTTATTGGATCTTTGGATGCCAATAATTTCCGGCGATCAGCTGATCAAGATGATCCGAAGCACACCCGAAATCAAAGACACCCCTATAATCGTGCTCTCGGCGAGCGTGGATGGACCAGAGATTGCAAGCGGCTTAGGTGCCAATGGTTTTATCGCAAAACCTTTTGATCTGGTAGATATCACCCAAAAAATTGATAATATACTGAAGAATTAACCCCTAAATAGTCCGTTGAAATATGCTCATTAAAATTTATAAAAACACTTTTAATCAAAAGTGTTTTTTTTGAATACAGCTAGTATATCAGCCATATTACGGTCGACTCAATTTATCAACCAACAAGAATAGATCGTCCAATTCAAATGGTTTGGACAAAAAGGCGTCGGCCCCACAATCAGAAGCAATCTGCTTGCCATGCGACTTTGTAGACATCAAAATTACCGGAAGATCGGCGTGTTTCTCCGATTTTCTGAGCTCGCGTACAATATCGTCACCAGATAACCAGGGCATATCAATCTCCAATATTAAAATATCAGGGTATACTTCGTCAACAATGCCTACAAGTTCCCTGCTCTTTGAAACGAGATAAACATCGTTTCGTTCATTTTTCAAAGCCAGCTCCAATACATTAAGGATGAGCGCGTCATCGTCACAAATAACAATTTTCTTTTTCATTTTTTGATTGTTTATAAACACCGCAATGATTGAAAAATATGGTCTTGGAGAGAATTAAAAAAATAGACCTAAGCTGGGCAGATAATTGGTTACCAAACCTTTTATATCATCTTTCTTTGAGATTTCGACAAGGTAGTCAATTTATGGGATAAACAACTGCTTTATTTATTAAATATTGCTATCACCCACGTCCGACGCCGGGTGATAGCGTTGTTTAATCAAATAATGGAAATCCGAAAATCGAGCGGGGTAATTTGTGTTTTTCTTTTGAACAATCGGGTTAGCGACTGCGGATGCTCAAACTTCATTCTTTCCGCTATTTCCGCAACAGAAAGATCCGTTTCGGCCAATAGCTGCTTGGCAACGGCAACTATAAAATTTTCAATATGATACTGTGCTGTCTTTCCCGATACCTTTAGCGAGATGTCATTAAGAAATCGTGCTGTACAATTTAGTCTTTTCGATAATGATGTAGCGGTCGGTGGCGCTAACATACAACGTCGCTCCTGGTCGAAAAATGTATCCAGCTCCTTTAAGAATTGACACTGTAATGCATTAAGTTCATCCGATTTATCCTCCATGAAGCGTTGGTAAAACCTTTGCATATGGTATAACAATAGATTCAGATAGGAAGCGATTATTGTTGAATGAATTTCACTTTGTGGCATTTTGGTCTCTTCAACCAATAGGTTGAAGAGCTTAGCAATAAGATGGTGATGGTTGTCTTTTAAAACCAATGATTCCTGCATTGAGTATTCCAGAAATCCAAGATCCTTTAATCTGTTCCGCATACTATAGCCTTTAAAAAGATCCGATCGAAAGGCAAAATAAGCGCCTTTTTTCAAATATCCTTTTATTTCGGAGACCGGAAAATAATACTGATTGAAGAATAATAATTTGTCGTACCCTTCATCTCCATCGTTAATTGTTCCAAAAACTATGATGAAGCATTTGTCTTCAATCAGTTTTTGAGCAGCATTTAGAAATTCATCATCATGATCGAAATCGTCAAAATAATAGGTATGATTTAACTTAAAGGCATATTGCAATTCACTCATCTTGTCGGCACTCAGCATATATAATTATGTAATGGGTATAAATTAATAAGGTAATGATGCTAAAAAAGTCTCATTATCATTTTGAACCCATACATAATAGCGATTGTTTCCGTTTTTTAAAAATACCATTTCATCCTTTGTCACTATATAGCTACAGCAGCATCATTGAAGGTGACTGAAAAAGTAGTACCCATGCCAAGTTCACTTTCCACATGTAATGTTGCATTGAGCTTATTAGCAATTTGCTTCACAATGGATAGACCAATACCCGAACCTTCATAACCTTCGGTATTTGACATACGCCCAAAAATTTCAAAAATTCTTTCACTCTCCTTCAGATCTATACCAATTCCATTATCTTTTACATCATAACGAACGGTATCTCCCTCTCTAACGCTATTGACAGAGACTTTTGGATTTTCCTTCTTACTGCTGTATTTTATTGCATTACCGATAAGATTCAGAAACAATTGATATATTAAGGTTCTCTCCCCCATAACCGGTAATGTTTCTCCCATTTTAAATTCCAAATGGGTTACCTGATATTGCTGCTTACAATTCTCAACGATATTAAGAATCTTTGACCGCGGATTGATCGGCTCAAAGACAAAGTCAACATGGTTTACCTTAGACATTTGGTAAACTTTGTCCATCATATCATTCATAAGTTGCGTTCCTTCCAAGATATTTTTCATTGACTTTTCGAGAAACTCCCGAGAGACATCCTTTTTATACAGCAACATCTGAGCCGTTAGCTGAATGGTAGTCAATGGATTTTTAAGATCGTGGGTCAACGTGTACCCAAATGTATCAAGAGCATTATTAGAGCGCACCAGTTCCTTGTTAAGTTTGTCAATTTCTCCCCCGCGCTGCGCAATCGACTGCTGAATGATATGCGTAATGTTTTCAATAAAAGCAAGTTCTGACGGACGCCATTTTTCGGCTTTCCCTTTTGTAATCTTCTTCCAGGCTTCAAACGAAGTGCGTGGCGAAGGAAAAGCGATCTTTTTTTCTGCGTCAATCTGCATCACTTTTTCTGGTTTCCCTGCCCATACTTCTTCAATCAAACGCTCCTTCCTAAAAATATATAAGTACCAATTCGTTACAGGCAAAATACTAATACGCAAGACACCGGGAAAAACCTCCACATCGTCACCAAAGCCAGTACACTTAAATCTATTGGTGACGAAAAACTCCTTAGTTCCAATCTCTTCATCGATCTTTTTAAGAATCTTTTTGTCAGGCACCTCACCGACAGTCATGGTCGCACGATCACGTTTAATGATGAGCCCCTGCCCATTCATGACCTCCATGATCCGCGTTGCATAATTCTCCAACACATCATACAAGTCACGTTTAATCAACAAATCACTTTTTAAACTATGCTCCAGCTGAGACAGGCTTTTATGCATACGAACTTGCTCTTTCTGGAAATCTGCAAGGTAACGGTTTACGGCATATTGAGTCAGCAATGTACATAAATGGCGCTGCGAGAGATCCACATGCATAGGCTCCCGATGCTGACAGGCAACGAGTCCCCAGAGTTCATCATCGACAATGATACTAAAGCTGGCACTGGCCTTTACGCCGGCATTTTTAAGGTATTGCAAATGCATGGGTGAAAGCGCCCTTAAGCTACAACGTGTCAGATCAAAATTTTCTGCAGCCTTGCCCAGGATTGGAATTGCTCGCTCATCCACATCAGCCGTGTGCCGCGCATGGAAGATACGGTAGAGTTCCCGAGCCTGTGCTGGTATATCAAACTCCGGATACCGGTAGTTTAACAGCGATTCTAATTCCTCGCTCCTGCTTTCCGCAATCACCTGACCGCTATTATCCTCCATAAAACGATAAATCATCACCCTATCAAAGTGGATGATATCCTTTATCAGTTCCGTCAGTGCCTGCCAGCAAGATTTACCTTCACGTTGATCTTCCAGATGCTTCGCGTAGTAGTATAATTTGGTTGTCTTTACGGCTTGGGGATTACAGTCTTCAATCTCAAGATATATTTTTCCGTCATACCGATATAAACTGAGAAAATAATCTTGCTGATGAATCGTCACACGCTCGACAAATCTGGCAAATAGACTTTGGGAAACTGCCTGTTCAATTTTATCTCCACGAAGCCCAAACGACGGCGCGACATGATCCAGAACAGCTTCAACGGTCATACCTAACACCGTAGGACATGCTGCCCCCATAATCACTGCACAATTTTCACTTACACCGACACACTTATCATCCTCGAAGATAAATAGATAGCCAAAAGACTGAATATTACCACAAAGATGAATCTTTTCATCATGACAATTAACTTCACGCATACACCTACTATTTCATTAAATAAAAATATGGTAAAATCAATAGTCTTATTCTCCATCAACGCTATCATATCATGCTAAATTAATAAAAATTTTTAGAATGTTAAACTATCCTATTCACACCGCAAACACATGCGGAAATCTTGATCCATTCCGAGGCAATTCTACACCGAAAAACGCACTACATTAGGCATCTTTACCTGCAATTGTAACAATGGCGTTAGCATAGTTTATGGCTTAGATACAAGAACTTTCATATTTTTTTTGTATATTGTCTCACTATGAAGATAGTAGATATAACAAAAGACACGCTAATCAGTGCTCAGAAAGAAGGATTTACCGTATTGATAACCAAATTTAATTCAGATCCATTAAACCCAACTTGGATTGTGGATAAGGTTGAAAAAGACAAGATAGAATCGAGCAAAAAAATACTGAGCGAAAACTACCAATTATGCTATTCTATTAAAGAAGCGATAATGACAGTTGACAGCCGCCCGTTTATTGGGAAATTACAGCTGAATAACTAATCGCATTTAATCGATTTATAAATTCTAACGCATTATTTTAAGCCTCGATAGCTAAGGCACTACATACAACTATTCATTTCTAACCCAGTCAATCGCTTAGGTGATTGACTGGGTTAGAAATTAACATCAATGCTATAAATAATTGGAGCACTGCCTTTAGATTTAGCCGTTAAAAGTGCAGTGACATCGACAAGATACACTGGCGCAGGTTACCTGGGGTGATAAAGCCTCTTCCCCCATAATAATACCGAGTATCAAATAGATTATCGGCAGTCAGATTACATTTAAGTTGGCGGTATGCATAACCAATGTTACCATTACAAAGGATATAGGCATCGGTATAAAAACTCCCCGCATTTTGGCTGTTGATGATTAGATCTCGCCCCACATAGTTCGCCCCGAATCCCACATTCCACTTGCTTTCTTTGGCGAGAAGCCGTTCATAACTTACATACCAAGTGGAAGACCATTTGGGCCCAGCATTCACCGGTCTCAACCCCTCTACCGCTGCGTCAGCAACCGTTATTTTGCTTGTGTTGTGCGCGCCACCTGCATGTATAAAGAGATTGGGTAAGGGTTCTGCCTGTATATCAAGCTCCAGACCGCGGCTATATTGCCGCCCCCCCTGTGTATACTTCGTGGCATCATTAGGATCTGTCATCACCGTGTTGCGTACGTTGATGGCATAATAACTCAATGTCAAGTCAAGTGCATTACCAGGAACCGCTATTTTGACGCCAGATTCTAGCTGACTACCGTATTGCGGTTTGAAATTATACAAAACACCATTTGTACTCGTCGGCGCGAGATTTTGAAAGCCGCTCATATAATTCCCAAAAAATGTCGCCACTTTTGGAAGAAGCTGATAAGTGAACCCTATCTTTGGGGTAATGGTTGATTGTTTATAATCCGCAGTAGTCGTGCCTGTCAGCAAATCTTTCGTCCCCAAATTGATCAGTCTATCATACCGCGCACTGAGCATCAATGTCAATGCATCGGTTGGATGGATAACATCTGAGATATAAGCCGAATAACTATTTTGCGGAGCAACGGAATTGCTGGGCTGTTTAGAAAGCACAAGATTACGGATCAGGTCTGCATGCAATGAATTTGCTCCGGCCAAAGGATTGGCCATGAAGATCGTATCTACATAACCGGCATTTTTATAATTTGCAGCATAGCTATAGCGGTGGTAATCAAGACCGACCAGCAATTTATTGTCCAGCCCCCCTATATTAAAATGACCGATAAAGTTTTGCTGCACCTGATAATTACGCATACCCTCCTCATCATAGTGCAATACCCTCCTTGCTACGGCAGTATTATTTTTGACCAATAAATTTGTTTGATAATCGCCGCTTGATGTACTGTTTGTACCGGCAAAGTTTGTTTCAGACTGCCAATCCGGCGAAATGGCGTAACTTATCTTTGCGTAAAAATTCAGTGAAGACGTTTGCCATAGCAAAGTGTTGTCGGTGTAAGATTTAAAGTAGTCCAAATTCAGGCCGCTGGAATGCTCAACATTGATCAAGCTTCCACCGACGAGCGGATTAGCTGGCGTAAATAAAGGACTATTTGTCGTATTTCTTCGCAAGAATTCTGCTTCTAACCTCACCTTAAGATCCGGACTTAACTGATAACTAAAACTCGGAGCGAGAAAAATACTTTTGTTTATTCCTGCATCCTGAAAACTCTTGTGCGACGTATAGGTACCAAACATTCTGAACAGCGACTTATGGGTTGAATCTAAATGCGTATTTAGGTCGATACCGATGCGCTGCAAAGCATTATTGCCTGTAGCCAGCGAAAAATTCATAAAGCTACTATCAACGGGTACATACGTCAGTACATTGATCAGTCCGCCAAAAGCCATGTTTGTTCCTCCAAACAAAGTACCGCTCGGTCCCTTTATCACATCAATTTGCTGGATATTGCTATTTTCATCACTATACTGTAAATAAGCATTCAAGCCATTTCTAAAATTGCTCCGCGTCCGGAATCCACGAACAGTAAAGTAAGGCGCTACTCCGGCCCAGCTTGGTGTTACACCCGCCGCATTCGATAGCATCGCCGTCTGGGTTGTGTAGTTTCTATTTTTAGTTAGACGTTTACCCACGCTCGCAGTTACCTGTGGATTTTCGTAGTCAGGGATATTCATGCGGGCAGACTGGAAGCTGGCTTTATCTTTGGCTCTGAACCGTGCGTTGATATAAACAGAGTCAAGCTGTTTGGGCAATAGTGAATCTTTGTATTGCGCCCTTGCAGTGCTGCTACAAATGGTTAATAAAAGCGTAAACATGAATGCGTACGCTAAATATATCGTTTTCAAAAGCATTATAAGTTAAAGTGGACCAATAATAAATGTGAATTAAAACTAAAATACAGTATAGCGAATTCCAGACAAACCGAAAGTCGTCATAAAGAATTATAGATTTTATCTCAAAAAAAGGGGATAATCTGGTAGAATTAAGCTAATGAAAAAGATGGGTGGTCTGAGTATTTCATGAAAGAAATCAAACTTAATAAACAAGGTTGACCGCGCCTTGCCAACAGAGCGCTCAGACTTTGGGGTAAAGATTTTTGGCAAAATTGTCGGAAAATAATGGTGACAGAAAAAAACCGGCGTTTTTGAGAAATATTCGTGAACATCTTTCTCCCTTTGCGTTTCCTTTTTCAACATACGCATAAGAAAGCATTTACCATCACAGTGTAAGGATGGCTTACCTTTATTGATACAATAGGTACTTGCAATTTCGGTACGATTCGCATAAAAGCTTAGCACAATAAAAATCTTGCTAAAACTCATTAGGATGACGCATAGCAGCAGCAGGATTATTGTAATCGATTTAAAAATTCTCGCAACCATTATTATAGCCGCAAATATAGCCATTCTTCAGCGAAAAGGGCCAAATTTTTATCAAATTTGACCCTCCTAATCCGTACGAATAAGACAACGGCATCACTATACCCATGATATGATCCATAGGATATCAATTGCCTAAAGCGAGCGCCCATCAATACCTAACAGATTTTTCGAGTTCCTTTACAAAATCCTTCCCCCAATAATGGATATCGTAATGCTCAATATGCTCATACAGCCGACGCGCCCGCACATGAGCCTCGCCCGGTTCCATCACCAAAGCTTTCAACAAGGCATCTTTCATGCTCTTGCGGTCATAGGGGTTTGTCAAAATAGCATAGGGCAGTTCCACCGATGCTCCTGCGAATTCAGAAAGTACAAGTGTTCCTGAAGTGTCCAGTAATCCATGGGTGGCAATGTATTCCTTTGCCACAAGGTTGAGGCCGTCGCGCAAAGGTGTGATCCAGGCAATATCGCTTAACGCATAATGCTTGATGACCTCCTCAAAAGGAAGCGCTCTATAAAAATATTGTATCGGAGTCCAGTTCATCGTAGCATATTTCCCATTGATCTCACCCACCGCCTGATTTACCTGATCGCGGATTTCATCGTAGATTGTCATGCCCTGCGATGGCGGTGTACACACATTCACCAGTTCAATCTTACCCCTAAATTCGGGGTATTCTGCTAAGAACTCTCCAAAAGCCTGAATTTTCTCCAACGGGCCTTTTACATAATCTAAGCGCTCTATAGATATAATACGCGTTACTCCTGATTCGTCTTTGTTTCTTTTGAGCGTATTAATCTCCAGCCTCACCTGGTCATCCATCAAAATCTGTTCGATATGATCCTTGTTTACGCCGACCGGTTGAGCTCCCAACCTGATCTGTCTGCCGTCCACTTCAATGACTTTCGTCATCTGATCTACTCCGAGAGCGCAGCTATAAGTGAGAAATTGATTGGCAACATTCACCTTTTTGATCACTTTAAAAGGGGTATGGCTACGGATCACATCCACAAAATTTTCTACATAACGTGGGATATGAAAACTGATAAAATCGCAAAGCAGCAGACTTCCGATAATTTCTTTGCGCCAAGGAATGATATTAAAAATATCAGCTGCCGGAAAAGCGGTATGATGAAAGAAACCAATTTTCAGATCGGGTCGCACGGCCTTTAAAAACGATGGTACCATCCACAGGTTATACTCATGGATCCATACGAGGGCCGCATCGTCGGCTTCTCTTGCTATACGCTCGGCAAAGTGCTTGTTAATCATCAAGTAGTGATCCCAATCTTCGTGGTTAAACTTTGCACGGTCCACAAAGGAAAAAATAGTTGGCCAAAAGGCCTCTTTTGAGAACACGCGATAGAATTTATCTATGTCTTCTTTTAATAGCGATATGGTGGATGCCACCAGGTTGGGATACCTGCTTTCATCTACCAACTGATTAGGAACCGGCTGTCCATCCGGCTGCAAAACTTCCTCACCGATCCAAAGACCTGAACGCCCCTTTTCAAATAAGCCCAATAATGAAGGAATAATTCCGTTTGGACTTTTCGGAGCCACCCGCACTGTCTTCCCATTGATCGATTCCTTTTCAAAAGGCAATCGATGATAAACCATCACCAGCTGATCGGATTTTTTAGTCCTGCCTTTTTGAGGTGCTATTTTTTGTTCAGTACGGATGAGTTGCTGGAAAGGGCGATATTTACTCATATACTCTAATATACCCCCCGCTCCGGCGGCCTCGGCGGCGTAAGCTGTCTCCATTTGATCAACAGCTTGAAGCAGACCGTCCTCCGACTTTCCTACGGCAACACCACGAAAACCGATCTCAAACAAGGCCAGATCATTGAGGGTATCCCCAGCCACCATTACATCGTCCGGCTCGACATCCAAAAATTCAATCAGCTTTTTAAGCGTTGTACCTTTGTTTACACCTCTCGGAAGCAGGTCTAGATACTGATCGGCCGAAGTAATCATGTCACACTCATACCTGTCGGCCACTTGCTTCACTAGATTGAGGTCTACCTCAGGTTCATAATAAAAAGAGCTGCGCCGCTGTTGTGGTACATGTTGATAACGCAATTGCGGAATCTCATCCAGCGCTGAACGGATCGCATAAGTCTGCGGCCATTTTTCCTCAATTTCGCTCTGCAATGGTTCAATCGCTTCGAGGCTGTGGCCGTTTACCACTGTAGCCCCCACGTCAGCTATAATAAAATCTGGCACCGGAATAAGTGGATCGCTCAGCAAAGGCAATACAGACTCCAGCCCCCTCCCTGTCACAAAAACCAGCTGCATATTCGCACTCGCCTTTATCAATCGATATAATCTGAGGCGATCTTCCATTTTACCCCCCAAAAAAGTTCCATCTAAATCTGTTGCTAATATCATATTATCTTATATTCCTTTCTAAAAGTTTAAATTCATCTTTTGCTGCCATATGGTTATACAACACCCGGTAGGCAGTCTGCAACAGGGGCATATTGAGTCCGAGACTTGATACAGTATTCATTATCCCCTTTGTCGCATAATAACCTTCGGCAACCATTCCCATCAGCCCACGTGCCTCAAAAACCGAAAATCCCTGACCGAGATAATGACCAAACTTCCGGTTGCGGCTATGCTTGGAGTATCCCGTCACCAATAAATCACCCAAATAGGTCGAGTTGCCTAGCCGAGAATTGGGTAGACCAACAGCTTGCAGCAACAATCCAAGTTCGTCGATTGCATTCGCTACCAACACCGCCATAAAGTTGTCGCCATAGTGCAATCCTTCAGCCATACCGCAGACAATACCAACCACATTTTTATAAATGGCCGCGTATTCCACTCCGATCATATCAGCGCTATAGTGTACCTGCATATAAGCTGATGCAAATCCTTTCGAAATCTTTTGAATAACGCTTTTATTTGATCCACATAAGGTTATATAGGTTTTTTTGCTTCTAGCAATTTCTTCCGCGTGGCAAGGGCCCGCGATAATTGCCTGCTGTAAGTCGGTTAGCTCAAAATACCTGGCAATGAAAGCACTGGGAAGCAAATTATCCGGCCCAACGGTTCCTTTTATTGCGGTCATCACAAATTTGCCGCTCATGTCCTTTTTGGGGATTGCTTCGCAAACATGATCCAGGTGCGCACTTGGAACGACAAATAGGATTACTTTCGAACGCGCCACGATCATATCCAGCTGATCAGAAGCATAAATTTTTGTATTATCAAGTTTTAAAAAAGATAGGTAGTCGGGGTTGACAGCATCTTCATTGATCGAGCGTACCTGTTCGGAACGCCGCATATACCAGTTCACATGGATGCTATTTTCTGTCAAAATTTTAACCAGGGCCGTGGCCCAACTCCCACCACCAATCACACTAATCTCATTCAAATTATTGGGGGTTTTAAAGATGCAAAAGCAGCGATCTTTTGCTATCGGATTATCTATTAATTTACAAAATTAGCAAAAAATTAATCAATAAGCAAAAATTAGTTAATAAAGGCGTATTTACACCCAGAAAAACACGTGTTAATATTTTTTCTTAAATTTGTCTGTTCATATGAAAAATTTAAATATGCTAAATCTCAGTGAACAATCATCAAATTCAATCTATCAGTACATTTTCGATCTCTTCTCAAAATTAGGCTTACCCGAACAGCAGGCCCACATAGCAACCGCAGCTGGGCTCCTTTTGACCGCAGCGTTACTCCTCTACGTGCTCGACTATATCATACGTCGCGTATTTCATACAGCGCTAAATAAAATTGCCCTTCGAACCTCAACCAAATGGGATGATTACCTTTTGAGCAATAAGGTACATGTCCGCCTAAGTCGCACTATTCTCGTTCTGCTGGCACGCCAGCTATTACCAATAATTTTCCTGGGCTTTCCAGTGTTAACGGTTGCTTTGGTCAAATTTCTTGATTTAGTGGTTTTGCTGACTATCTATCATCTTGTAAATAGCTTATTGAAAACCTGCCGTGATATCTTCCGCACTTCAAATGGTTTTAAAGATAAGCCCATCGACAGTTACCTACAGGTGGTGCAGATCTTTTTAATTTTTGTGATCGGGACACTGGCTGTTTCACTTCTAACAGGAAATTCACCATGGTCCTTTCTCGTGTCGCTGGGCGCAGCGTCCGCAATTCTGATGTTGGTATTCAAAGACACAATTTTGGGATTTGTAGCCAGTATTCAAGTGTCGGCCAATGACTCCGTACGTGTAGGCGACTGGATTGAAATGCCCAAGTATGGTGTAGACGGCGATGTGCTACAAATTAATCTTAATAATGTCAAAATACAGAACTGGGACAAAACCATTGTCACTATACCGACCTATACGCTTCTCAGCGATTCATTCAAAAACTATCGCGGAATGCAGGAGACTGGCGGTCGTCGTATAAAACGTGCACTGAATATTAAAATGTCATCAGTAAGGTATCTTAGCGAGGAGGAAATAACAGCCTTGAAAAATATCCGCATATTATCACCGTATATTGATCAGCGCGAACGCGAGATTGCCGCGTACAATAAGACGTGGAATACAGACAATTCTTCGCCAGTTAATGGGCGAAGAATGACCAATATTGGTTTATTTCGGGCTTATGTCCTCGCATACGCAAAAAATAACCCTAATATCCACCAAGAATTGACATTACTGGTACGTCAGCTGGCTCCGACAGAATATGGCATACCATTAGAGTTATATATGTTTACCAAGGGAACACAATGGGTATATTTTGAAGATACGATGGCCGATATTTTTGACCATCTGCTCGCAGCAATCAAACACTTTCACTTGCAAATCTTTGAATTGCCAGCGGCAGACGATTTGCGTTTGCTTGTATCGAAAAAAGAACGTGCTGAATCTAGTTTGTAATAACCAACTAAGAGTGCCTAGTGGTTTTCATATGAAAACCACTAGGCATTTATCATTAAATGGTTTATCGGAATACCCGTTGTATCAGTTTACCGATCTCCGCAAAATCCTGGTGATTGCTAATCGCGCGCTTTTCTGACACATCACTGTTATTTTCAGTAAAGGGATAAATCAGCAGATAATTGTTTTCGATCTGATTTTCGTTTAGGTATTGGGTAATGGTATGAATAGGCGATCTATACGAAAAACGGTTACGGTCGGCCATTAGCACGATTAACCCCTGATCAGATGTTAGTCCGCCGATAACCTGATCCACTTCTTTCCAGTCGGATATGTTAACAAATGAAGCTTCCACAGCAGACTTTTTGATAATCCGATGGAGAATTTCGATGATATCAGCTGTACTGTAGAATATAAGTGGGGCGCTCGAATTGCGGGCAATATTCCATATTTTTGATAGCGCTTCAAAAAAGCCGGATTCCCGGTATGCCAATGGCGGGATAAGCACAACATACTCTTTTACAGTTGAAATCGGTTGAACGGCACGGTACAACATCAAATTGACATGCTCATTTTTTAAGTAGCCGTTGTACAGATTATACATAAAAGACGTTGAAAAGCCCTTATCTTTATCCAGGCCGATGATAAGATCCGAAATGGATTTTTCTTTGATCACATTATTTATTCCGTCAACTACTCCGTTGTCATGCCGGGTAATGGCCTGCAACTGGACATCAGCCGCTGCTCCCAGCTTCACTGCAGATTCAAGAATCCTTTCTGCATTTTTTACAGAAGACTCATTTTTATCCTCACTGATGATATTTAAAGCAAAAAGCTGGTCGTCTTTTGATTTTGTACGAATCAGCAGTCCCAAATTGACCATCTTTTCAGTCATCTGTTCCGTATTGATCGGCAATAGGATATGAGCATCGGGAAGCTTATCCCCTGCTATGGTATCTTCCCGATCTGCCTCCGCAATTCGCTGCGCACTGGACATCGACACAAAGGATGAAATGGTACAAGAAATTAGAATCAGCAAAATACTTCCGTTCAGCACATGCTCGTTGAGCAAACGAATAGGTTCACCGTCTGTCGTTTGCCCAAGGATAATGTTATAACCAACCATAACCGCAGCCAATGTGGCGGCGGCAGAAGCCGAGCTCATCCCAAATATAAGCATCCCCTCTTCCCTGCTAAGGCAGAAGGTCTTTTGCGTCAGCAGGGCAGCTATATACTTACCACCAATAGAGGCCACCAGCATGATCGCTGCCACACCCAGGGTTTCCCAGCTTTTAAAAAAAGCCGAAAAGTCAATTAGCATTCCCACGCTGATCAGAAAGAATGGAATAAATATAGCGTTTCCAACAAATTCGATCCGATTCATCAAAGAGGAAGTAAGTGGAATCAGGCGATTCAGTGCCAGTCCAGCAAAAAAAGCACCAATAATGGATTCAATACCGGCCAGCTCCGCCAAAATCGAAGCCAGATAGATCATTACTACTACAAATATATATTGCGAGATCTTGTCCGATACATTTTTAAAAAACCAGCGCGCTATAATCGGGAACACTAACAGAACAACCAGCGCAAAAGCAACCATAGCAACACTTAAACGAATCCAAAAGGCAGTGCTCACATCGCCCTGAGAAAGGCCGACAATAACTGCCAATACCAAAAGCGAAAGTACATCTGTAATCATTGTCCCTCCAACGGTAATATTGACGGCAAGATTTTTTGTTATGCCCAAGCCACTGACCAATGGGTAAACGATCAGTGTATGCGACGAGAATAAACTGGCAAATAGAATCGACGTTGATAGCGAAAAATGTAATACATAATATCCCCCGATAAATCCGAGTATAAAGGGCGCCAAAAAAGTATAGATTGAGAACGTGATACTTTTCCATTTATTTTTCTTAAAGTCACCCATATCGATTTCTAGACCAGCTAGAAACATTATGTAAAGCAGCCCTGTCGTTCCCGTCACCACGACACTGCTGTCTCGAGAGAGCATATTGAAGCCGTAGGGCCCGACGATCGCACCTGCAACCAGTAAACCTAGCAGATGTGGAACTTTTATTTTATTGAGTAGCAGAGGCACCAGCAATATAATGAGCAACTCGATAAAGAACTTAAGTAAAGGGTCTTCAACCGGAAAAGTAATGTGGTGAATACTGGCTAGGATCATTTTTCAGTGGGTGTAAGTTCAATAGAAAAGTTTGCTTGGCAATCGCCTTTCGTGCCGACCGTCTGTGTTCCGCGCATGATCTTAGAACCAATCAGATCAAGGTTCATTTGCACCCTCGCCCTACTTTCGTCCATACTGTCTTGTACTTGGACCAGGCTAATCCGATTATCCGATAAAGAACCTTTAAAGAGTCGCATCGTTTTATTTTTGGTATAGGTCTTTACATAAATACCTGAAGCATCAGCCACAAATTGCCATTGCTCGTTCCTTTGGTCACCAATTACATAATTGTTGCAGTTCGACGAACGGCAGACCAATCTACTGCTCCATTGTCCGGCGATCGAATCTGGCCAACGCTGAACGATGGTGTCGGGCTTAAGCTGCTTGGATTCTGCCGCATGCAGACTATCTCGCATAGCTAACAATGCTTCGTATTCGGACTCTTTCTGCGCAAATTCGTGTTCTTTCTTGACAAGCTGTTCTTCACGATTTTGTAAATCTGCCCTTCCCTTCGAATCGCATGATATGATGAGAAGAGAAAACAATGTTAAATACAGTATCTTTTTCAATCTAATTACTTTTTAATATTTATAAATGTCAAGTAGTCTTGCGAGCTAAAAACACCCTAAATCCTTATAAAACCACTATTTTTTAAATAGACAAGATTTCTTTCGTTAAACATCATCGGAGGTTTTCATTGGCATTGCTACTGATAAAAATTTCATTTTTCTCTTCCGAGATAATTTCCAGAAAACGGTCGTAGTGCTTCAATACATCGCTGATTAATTCGTTTTTCGTAAAGTACTGAACGTCATAACCCTCACGTGCATCCCCAAAATAAGATTTGGGAAAATACGTTTTATTATCGTCGAAGTCTGGAAGATTCTCTTCTTCAACCACATAATCAGAAACCACTTTGACCTGGCTTTTTACACCATAGATAAAATTGTTGATTACGTCATGCCGGATTTCAATTTGTATCCGCTTGGGTTGCTCAAACTCGCGAATATTTGCTTCTATACGATTATGCTTGAATTCCGCCTGCAAATCCTCAAACGCTAACATCACGGTGTTCTTCATAAACTCTTCAACAGATTCACGACTTTTGAATGAGACAATCTGTTGGAGGCGATCTTTCCAAAATTCGCCCGACCAGGGAACCGTACTGACCGAAAAATCACGTTCATAATAACTTCGATCAATGGTCAATGCTTTGACCAAACTGACGCAAAAAAGCAACATAATCAGCGAAAAAGGCAAAGCTGTGATAAGTGTCATGGTTTGCAATGCCTGCAGTCCACCCGTATTTAACAACATAAGTGCTAAGATTGCCAACAAAGCACCCCAAAAAACCATTTGCCATTTCGGTGACTTCTCCGCATTCTTAGTAGAAATGCTATTCATCACAAAGATCCCCGAATCGGCTGAAGTCACAAAAAAGATAATGATAATCAAAATGACCATGTAGCTGACTATCTCGGAGAACGGTAAGTAGTCCAAAAACCTAAACATCAAGGCATCAGGATTATCAGCCAAGGCACTCAGTGCACCTTTGGCAAAATGCAGATCAAACCACATTGCACTGTTACCAAAAACAGACATCCATACAAAATTAAATATGGTGGGAATAATAAGTACGGCCGCAATAAATTCGCGAATGGTCCGCCCTTTGGATATCTTAGCAATGAATAATCCTACATAAGGCGACCATGATATCCACCAGGCCCAGTAAAGAATTGTCCAATTGTAGAACCACGGCAGCGTAGCTTCGTCATAGACATGCGTATCGAAAGTCAAACTAAAGAAATTGTTCACATAATTACCGATTCCTTCCGTAAAACTTCCAATAAGGTAAACCGTTGGTCCTAAGAAAAGTACAAACAATAGCAGGACGACAACGGTGATTATATTAATTTTACTCAAAAGCTTTACTCCCTTATCCACCCCTGAAGTTGCGGATAAGATGGATAAGAGAGTCAACACGCCAACAATCAAGATTTGATAAGCGAAGTTATTTCCCGAGACAAGTCCTAAAGTTTGCAAGCCTGCATTGACTTGCACCACCCCAAAACCGAGCGTCGTCGTAATACCAAAAAACGTACTGCAGAGGGCAAATACATCAACGGCATTACCCCATTTTCCATTAATCTTGTTTTTCAACAAGGGATAGAAACAACTTCTTAGCGAAAGCGGTAGTCGATAACGATAAGCGAAATACGATAAAGAGAGTCCCACAACGCCATAGATCGCCCAAGCATGAATACCCCAATGAAAAAATGTATACAGCTGAGCAGTTTGAACCCGATTAATATTGTGATGTCCAGCAAATGCGTCCGTTGAAAAATGCTGCATCGGCTCAGCAACGCTGAAATACATCAAGCCAATTCCCATACCGGCAGCAAATAACATGGATATCCAGGAAAAGAATGTATACTCGGGCTTACTGTCGTTACTTCCCAACTTGATATTACCAAATTTACTAAACATCAGGTAGAGGAGGAAAATAACAAAGAGCGTAACGGCCCATACGTAAACCCAATTGAGGTTAACAAAGATAAATTGTTTGACCGTATCTAGCATACGGACAGCCAAAGTCGGAAAAAACACCGACAATAGACAAACGCCTACAATGAAGATCAGACTTGGAATGACAATTCCTCTATTAAACGTCGATTTTGACAAGCTCACAAGAATTAAGTTTTGTTTATACTGCGGTCTTACAACCAATTAAGATTTTATGTTACGAATTAGTGCGCTTAACGATATTGCACTTCGGAAATAGATTGTAGTTTTAACAACTAACTGGCGAAATTGTTTGTAAACCATCTTACTCAACTGTAGTTGTTCGCCAAAAAAAATAGTAGATTGTCTTCTGTAGGTAAAAAAGGATTCCATTTTGAAAACTTTTCCTTAATACTTTATGGAAATTCATAGCGAAACCTATCGTAAGATAACGGAGTCAAGATCCTCAATTTTCAAATTGATTAAAACCAATTCGGGTCTTTACATCGTATATTAGAAAACAAGAACGGACAATCGCTATGAAAAAAGCATTTTTATTACTATTACTAGGGTTAGGCTTATTTATGCTTAGCAAATTTGGGTTTTCACAGAAATCGGATCCATCCAAACCGATTGAGAAACAATCGGCGGACCATAGAGCCAAGCATGATCAGGTTATTTATTTTGCCGGCGGATGCTTTTGGGGTACCGAGCATTTTTTCAAACAGGTGCGCGGCGTTACGGGCACGGAAGTAGGCTATGCCAATGGTAATTTTAAGAATCCAAGCTATGAGCAGGTTTCCACCGGAAAAACAGGCTTTGCTGAAACGGTCAAAGTCACCTATGATCCACAAATAGTTGAGCTTAAGCTTCTCGTAGATCTGTTTTTAAAGACAATAGATCCCACGTCCCTCAATAAACAAGGGAACGATATCGGAACACAATACCGTACCGGTATTTACTATACCGATAACGCAGTTATTCCAGTTATTAAGGAAAGCCTAGCCGAACTGGACAAGAAATATCCGGCAAAAATAGTTGTTGAACTCGAGCCCTTACAGAATTACTACGATGCGGAGGCGTACCATCAAAAATATCTAGACAAAAACCCGGGTGGCTACTGCCATATCGTTCCAGAGATGTTTGATCTAGCGCGCAAAGCTAACCCTGCTCCCAAAGATGTTACTGCGCCGAAAAGTTACCATAAAAAAGATAGAAGCACGCTCAAAAAGGAACTTACACCACTGCAATATGATGTAACGCAGAATCAGGCCACTGAACGGGCCTTTGACAACGCATACAATAATGAGTTTAGAGATGGCATTTACGTGGATATTACCACCGGTGAACCGCTATTTGTTTCGACAGATAAATTTGAATCAGGTTGTGGATGGCCCAGCTTTTCCAAACCGATCAATCCCGACTTAGTCGAAGAATTATCTGATAACTCCCACGGTATGCGCCGCACAGAGGTACGCAGCAAAACCGGAGATGCTCATTTGGGACATGTTTTTGATGATGGTCCGGCGGACAAAGGCGGTTTACGTTATTGCATTAATAGTGCATCGCTCCAATTTGTGCCCAAAGAAGAGATGAAAGCCAAAGGCTATGAAAAATATCTGCCTCTACTGGTCAAGAAGTAAAACGAATCACTTCAACGCTTCTTTAAAAAACTGGTGCAAGTCTGCATCAGTTTTTTTTTGAAAAAAATAAAAAAAATTTAGGATTTAGAAATCCAAGCTTTCCAAAAAGTCGTAAATGATGATAAGTACAGAAAAATATTATAAACTAAAAGACTTTTGTTATGGAAAAGATAACAACTCCCCACAACGATTCGCTATTGACTCCCAATGGTGAAATAGACAAAAAGGATCTCCGCAGAAGAGATTTTTTAAAGTTTGCAGGTGCCAGTGCAGCATCGCTGGCCATTCTCGGTTTGTCGAGCTGTAAAAAAGACCATGATGATAACATGGATAACGGCGGAAAAGGACTATATTTTGGTAGTGGCGATATAGCTATCCTCAATTATGCCTATGCCCTCGAGCAACTCGAAGCTGCTTTTTACATTCAATTGGTCAATAATCCCTACTCAGGCATGACCGATATGGAAAAGGCCTTCTTTACGGATATCCGTGATCACGAGATTGCACATCGTGAATTTTTTAAAGTTGCGCTGGGTGCCAAAGCAATCTCCAGCCTTGAATTAAATCTTTCAGGTATTAATTTTAGCAGTCGGGAAAATGTCTTGGCAACCGCCAAAACATTTGAAGATCTCGGCGTATCCGCATATAATGGTGCTGGATGGCTTATCAAAGACCCTAATTACCTGCTGTTGGCCGGAAAGATTGTTTCGGTAGAAGCGCGGCATGCCGCTTGGGTAAGGGATATGATCGATAATGGCAGCTTCGCCAACCCGGAAGTTGTTGATTCCAATGGACTCGATGTTGCTAAAAGTCCCAGTGTCGTCCTGAGCGCCGCCGCACCCTTTATCAAATCTAAAATTGATGTATCGGATCTACCCACTTATTAATTCACCTAAATACGGATTATCATGAATCTTTTAAATGTTTTTGACCAAATAAATGCTGTAGATCCTGAGTTCAGCGATCGTATCAGCCCACGTCGCGAGGCTATTAAAAATCTAGCTTCCATGAGTAAAAAAGTAACCTTGGCAGCGCTGCCCTTTTTTTTCAGTGAACTTTTCAAAAAAGCGTACGGTGCAACCGCTCCTACGGATGTCAATGGCGTCCTTAATTATGCACTCACGCTCGAATATTTGGAGGCCGAATATTATACAATGGGGGTTGCTAAATCTGGACTTATTCCTTCGGGTAAACCACTTGGCGCTATTACGACCATACGGGATCATGAAGTCGCCCATGTCAACTTTTTGAAACAGGTATTGGGTAGTAAGGCTGTATCGAAGCCAACATTTGATTTTACAGCCGGTGGCACTTTTGGAAATGTCTTTAGCGATTATGACACATTTTTGGCGGTTGCACAGGCGTTTGAAGATACAGGTGTACGGGCTTACAAAGGCCAAGCAGGCATCTTAGTTGGCAATCGGGTTGTCCTTACTGCAGCACTGCAGATTCATTCGGTTGAAGCTAGGCATGCATCGCATATCCGTCAGATGCGTCGTGCACGCGGGGGCGCTGCTGCAAATCAAAAACCTTGGATCACTGGTGCAAATGATTCTGGTATCGGTACCGTGGTCGACGCTGTATACGCTGGTGAAGATAATGTAAAACAGGCAGGTGTTGATATTACGGCACTCACCAGTTCCATGGGAAAGATCTCCACAAATGCGGCTACACAATCTTTTGATGAACCATTATCTGCAGAAGCTGTACTTAACATTGCAGGTTTATTTATCAAAGCTTAATAGAAGTCAAACTACCTGTAAAAACAGCCCTGGTCTGCTATTCAGATCAGGGTTTTTATAATATACCTCATACACAGTATGTTTCATATAAAATCATAAATCCCATTTTTCCAGCCTAATATTTTGTCAGAATCGGCATTAAGCCAGCTTTTAAGTAACGTAGCATACACCTTTCTGAAATCCTCGGTATACTGGAGATCACCCTCATTCAGTTGGGTCAGATCCGGCAAATCATTCAGTAATCCTTGCTTTTTTAATCCGCCCGAGAGAAAGAAGAGCTGATTGGCTGTACCATGATCGGTACCATTGCTCGCATTCTGTGCCACCCTCCGGCCAAATTCCGAAAAGGTCATGAGCATAACATGCCGGAAAAGTCCATTTTTCTTTAAATCCTCTACAAAAGCTTCTACTGCATCGTTGATCGTGCGGAATAGGCTCTCCTGCCGTTGATTTTGATTGATATGCGTATCAAAACTACCGATCTGCAAATAATAAACCTGCGTATTGATATCCGATTTAATCAACGAAGACACCGTTTTCAGGTCCTTCCCAAGCACCGAGTCTGGGTACGTCGCTGCAGTTTTACTAGCTTTGCTCTGTTCAAAGATATAATCGGCATTGTTGAGGGTATCCCCCAGTGTCTGGTACAGATAAGCAACTGTTTCGTCTTCATGTTGATGCTGATGTTCCTGATACAGCTTTTTAAAATACGCTTCACGACTTGTCTGATAAAGCTTTTTGGGGTCTTTAAACGCAAACGCTTTTTGTTGCCTTCCTTTGAGCGCGAGGCTAAGCATATCGTTCACCTCCAAAGCTTGCGTAGGATGGTCGCAGTCGTAACAGACCTGATCAAGATAGCGTCCTATCCAGCCGCTATCCAAGTATTCATCACTTCGGCTCGCGCTATGCCAGATATCCATGCTACGAAAATGCGATTTGTTTGGATCGGGATAACCGACATTGTTAAGCACTGCCAGTTCGCCACGATCAAAAAGTGTTTTAAAAAATGGCAAAGCTGGATGAATACCCGCTTCATCCGTGAGCCGCAGCGCATCATTGATGGCAATCGTCTGTCGTTCCCGAAAGTAAATATCGTTACGGATCGGAATTATCGTGTTAAGCCCGTCGTTGCCCCCGCTGAGCTGCACTATCACCAGTACCTTATGCCGACTTTCCAGCGCACTGGACGAAGATAGGGCTTTTAAGAAATTAGGCAACAGTAGCGATGCCGACACGAGTGACCCCGCTTTGAGAAATTGCCGTCGTTTAAGGATCATAGTATTCGTTCTTCTAACAGTTAACAAAGCTGATATTCGGGAATACTCATGGCTTCAATAATCGCCATTCGACTGTTTTCACGGTCATATTCATCCCGTAATGCTTTTTCAAAGGATATCTGCCGCTGCAACAAAATACGAAAAGGGTCTCTCTCCCCAAAACTATCTTCTACAGTGGACCAGTCAATGGAAATTTTTGGATTTTTATAGGCTTTTGCCAGTGCCCTTGACTGTTTCATGCCCATGTCGAGGTCGTCGTCATTCTTGACAGCTAGGTCGAGCGGGCGCAGTCCGCTCCATATCTGCGGTAGTTGCATGCGGAGCAACAAGGTAGAGCTGTCTATCCAGGCTTTTCCTGAAGGCCAACCCGACACGTTCGGCGGATACAAAAGCATCTGCCCCAATAATTTCTGATAGACAATAAGGTTTTCTGGGTACGCGATCTCCATGGGTAAAATGCGCATAATACCAGCAATAAGTTCTATTGGCGACTTTACTTTGTTGCCGATATGCTTGGAATCGTAAAACCAGTCTGCCGTAAATAGGCTGTTGACCAGTTGCTTGATATCATAACCCGAATGATAGAAATCACGGCTCAGTAAAGAGACAATTTCCTCATCCACCTGTTCGTTGACCAAAAAACGGTATAGCTTTCGGCTAATAAACCGGGCTGTAGCAGGCTGCTCCAATATACTATCCAAAATATCGTTTCCATCAAAATTTCCCGTCTTACCCAAAAATGTTTTACTGCCGGTATCATGAAATTTTCTGCGCTCCAGAAACTGACCATCCTTATCGTAAGACCACCCTGTAAAGGCGCGGGCAGCCTCTCTGACATCCAATTCAGTATAATTACCTCTTCCCATTGTGAAGAGCTCCATCACTTCCCGCGCGAAGTTTTCGTTCGGATACCCCTTTTTATTCTGCTGGTTATTCAGGAAGTTGAGCATGGCTGGGGCTTTAGAAACCGCAAATAGCAGGTCCCGAAAATTTCCTAGGGCATGTTTTCTGATTTCATTGAGGATGTGCGCACTAAAATTGGCATTAATGACCCTGCTGGCAAAATGTCCATGCCAAAAAAAAGCCATTTTCTCCCTGAGCTGGTCCTCACCATGCACCATTGCTTTCAGAAAATTAAGATTGATTTCAATATTACGCCTGCGGTTGAGCTGCTGTACCAGCTTTTTATCAGAAGCATTCAATTGAGATAGTGCCGTATAATCAACTTCCCCCTGCTCCGAACTGAAACTGATCGGGTGGAATGGATACGCATGCGCATATAGCTTCCATATTGCGGTGGGAGATTGCTGTTCAAAATCCGTAATCTGCTGAAGACTCATCCCAAATCCCGCTCGATTGGCGAGATGCTTATTTTTTATAAAATCAGAAATCATCATGCTTCCATTTATACCTAAATAACGAATTATTTATACATGTTAGCATAAAGCTGCAAAGATTTAACAAACATTAAGTTAAATTAACAGTCTAACTATCAATCACTTTCAAAACTTCTAATTTTTTATTAAATTTAATGAGATATGGGCATACGCTAATTCACCTTACCGTTTCATACATATTTTACAATCGACTAGTTGACAAACCTTTAAAAACCGAATATCATATGCTAAAATTAACCAAGGTATGGGTATCATTATCCTTTTTTCCAATTTTCATACAATGTGTGGGAAGTCAAAAGGAGCCGTCCGAAAATTTCGATTGGCTCGTAGGAGAATGGCAGCGCACCAACGAAGCCAAAGATAAAAAGACCTTTGAATATTGGAAGAAAATGAACGATTCTGAATATGCAGGCTTTGCATTTACATTGCAAAACATGGACACCATTCATCAGGAAACCATGCACTTGCTGAAATCTGACGGCAACTGGAATTTAAGGGTTAAAGTGCCTGACGAGAAAGATTTTATCGCATTTACAATGACCATGATGAAAGATGGACTGTTCGAATGCAATAATGATTCGCTTCCCTTCCCAAAAAAGATTTCTTACTGGCGCGACGGTGAGCAATTGAAAGCGAATGTCGCAGGCGATAGCCTCCAGATTCCTTTCGAGTTTAGCAAGATTTCCAAATAGAGGGCAGTCCAATCCTTTGACGAGCAAAGCCAACTGAAACATGTCAGTTGGCTTTCTACACTGATGCCGCCAGTTTCATCTTTTTTCGGAGCACCAAGGCAATCACCCAAACAAGTAGTAGTACACCCAAAATTGCGCCGCTTTTAGCGTTGATACCGGGAAAGAAATTATTGAGGGAATGAAATGCACTAACAGCAACCAGTGAACCCGTTGCATCGGCGACTTTACCTATCCCCCAACTTCCCAACACCAAAATGGCGAAAAACGAGAACTGAACCGGCGTAAAATCAAAATTGAGATGCCATAAAAACCAAAGTAATGACAGCAGCAATATGTTGTAGATAGGCTTCAATGCTTTGAATTCCTGATAGAGAAAGCCCCGCCATCCAATTTCTTCCAGCAGACCGTAGATCAGGACAGTAAAAACAGTCAGATATGGAATAGTACCTTTTGAAAAATAAGACACCGTGCTGATCAAAGCTACCGGAAATACCCAATATAATGTAATCGGATAAAGGAGACTCTTATAGTTTCCTTTGAGGGAGAGTATAGGTTTTATCTTGAAAGCCACAAACACAAGCCCAGCTCCAAGCGCAGGCCCCATTCCTGTAAGAATGGATTTTAAATACGGATTGTCGATGGAATGTAGTAATTCAGTTTTGTTGGTCAAATAGCGGCATGCGATGGCAATAATATAATAAACAATAACGGCCCAATAATTGATTTTTCTTTTCATCCTATTTGTATAGCTTTTTTGCAATGCCTAAAAATAACTGCATTAAAACAAAAAACACTTGACGAAAGTTAAGAAATCTTTTTTCTTATTCTGCTCAGGCTCTCCGGTGCTATACCCAGATAGGAGGCGATAATTTTAAGCGGTGTACGCTGAAAGATATATGGTCGCTCTTTTATCAGTTTCAGGTATCTTTCGGTAGGTGGCAAAGTAAGCAGATTGATCTGCTCAGACTGTTTAGCCGTAAACATGATATCCGAAATGGCCTTACCGATAAGGAGCGATCGGTCGGACTTTCCATAAAGCTCCTGTAAATTCTGATGGCTTACCGACCAAAGTTCTGTATCTTCGAGGCATTCCGTTTTGATGACAGTCGGCCGCTGTGATACGAAAGAGAGGTAGTCGCTGAATAGCTGGTTTTCGTAATATAAATTGATACATATATCTTTATGCTGATAAGGCACAAAATGTCCTACCGAACCTGAAACGAGAATGTTGATAAACTTTTCGGTCTTATCGTATGCCTTCACGATTTCGTTTTTTGCAAAACTCCGACATTCTACCACTTTTGCAAATTCAACCCAAAATTTAATGTCGACGGGATAATACGTATCAAATACTGCTTTGATGTTTTCAGGAGATGGAGTCTTCATATTGCTTTGCTTTTATAATACGAAGTGTCGCTCATCCGCCTAATGATTCTCTTTCCCATTTCTGTTTGGTACAAAAAAGAAACTCCACCACTGACTCCGTATAGATCCATTGTTTGAAGGCTTTCCACCGGCAATCCAAGCCACATGACATTGAAGATACTTAAGCTATCGCCGTGCGAAACAAGGATGATATTCTCTTTGTTACCAGACATTACTGTTTCATAAAAGGGAATCATCCTTTGCCAGACGTCAAATCTGGATTCTGCATCACTAAAACATTTGTCGTAGATTGATCGTTCTTCCGCCTCGATATTGTCTTTAAGCCATTGAACCGATTGCCCCACCGCTCGTCCAAGGTAACGTTCTTTTAGTGCAGTTGCCCCTTGGGGAACGACATTAAACTGTTTTCCAATGATCTCAGCGGTCTGGGTTGTTCTGCTAAGCGGTGATGTATACACGGAAAACTTCGTATCCCGAAACTCCGACTTTAAATTAGCAGCGATATTTTCCGCTTGTTGTATCCCTTTTTCCGTTAATGGCCAATCGTTCCAAGAGCCAATCATGCCGTTTGTATGATGCACGGATTCCGGATGTTGTATCGTAATGATATTTTTCTTTTGAGACATACGTATATAAGCAGGCAATTAAGAAAAGCTGACGGCAACTTGGTTGCCGTCAGCTTACACTGCATGCTGTCCACAATGGATAGCGTGTGGTTCAAAAATACCGAAACTTTAGTATAACGACAAATTGTCGCTGGTTTCCAATAGCGCATTGATACACCACATGTAGGCAGCCTGTCCATGATAATCGCCTGTATGTCGAGGACGATCGTAATAATACTGCTTATCGTTCTTTTTATTGGTACCCACACAGATTTCCGATACCGCTCCTTGCCCGTCAACATATTTTGCAAGCGCGAGCCAAGCTCTTCGAGCAACGGGACCATATTGCTTTTCATTTAACCAGCCGTGCTTTACCCCGGTTATGATCGCATAAGCAAACATTGCCGAGCCCGAAGTTTCTGCCCAACAGTCGGCTTCATCAATCAGCTGATTCCACATGCCACTTTTGCGCTGCTCTTTTTTCAAACTCTCCATCATGGTAAGATAGCCCTTCAAAATACGGGGCCGGTCAGCATGATCTTTCGGAAGCATGCGCAGTAATTCGGTCATACCCGCGGCCATCCAGCCATTACCACGACCCCAATAGTAAGGAACATCAGGTGCATGGTAAAACAATCCGTTGGGGCGTTGTAATTTATCTAAATAAAGCACCATCTCTTTAGCCGCGCGGTCGAGATATTTTGATTCACCAGTTGCTTTAAATGCAGCCGTCTGTACAATGGTAATCATGTACATATCGTCAATCCACATCCGGGTCTGCCAGGAGTATCCTTGCTGCGCCCAGTTTTTAGCCTCCTGCCCCGCATTTTCTGGTACCTGCCATTGCGTATCCGCGTAGGGCAAGCCCAAGTTGAGGTAACTTTCCTCCTTGGTCAGTTGGTAAAGACGCAAAGGTAGACTTCCAAACATATTTAAGTCTACGTGGTTTTTCGGTGGCAGCAACTGCGGCTCGCTGGATACGAGTTTGGAAAATCGATCTTTCATTGCCTGCATCAGCTTTGCATCATTTGTTACACGCGCATAGTTAATTGCACCCGTCCAATAAAAGGTCTCCGGATAGCTGATCCATTTACCCGCATGTAGCATATGTTTGCCCGCAGTAAAACGATGCGCGATGCGATGTCCTACCTCCATTGGGTCTGCCTCGGCCGGAAAATTTACCAGATTCGACTGTGCGATTAACAGTTGAACTGGAAGTATCAATAAAAACAAAAGGGTCTTCTTTATCATATGAATTAGTTTTATGTACTTATAAACTGATTTTAAATTATCAAATATGGTATTAAAGAATCCCGAACTTATTGCGCGCATGCGCAAGGGCTCGGGACCTCTTGGGGGCTATTCCACTTTAGACTCATCCGCAACAGCATCCTCCCATTGATCCCATACTGGGGTAGCCGGATTATAACCATCGTAGCCATAGTTTTGCTTTAACTGGCCTTTAATATTTGAGGTAATAGCTACATTGGGTATTGGCCAATACATATTCTTCTTATCCATGGTATAATTGATATCACTTAGCCCTGTTGCATTGACATGAATGATGCCTTTGTTGTATAAGCTATAATGCACAATGCGTTGATACCAGTAGCTACCCCCGATGGCATCTGTACCACTTTGCTTATCAAAATTATCCAGATGGTATACATTTCCCCATTCATCCGGTTTACCACTACGTGCCAGGCAAAGCGATACCCGTTTCAATTCCACATTACGCCATTCCTCCCAGTAGAGCTCGCGAGCCCTTTCATTCATGATATCTCCAATGGTAACGGCCCCATCATAGAGCTCGGTACATTTTGCCCGTTTACGAATGGCATTTAAGTCGTCTTTAATTGTCCCATCAGACGGACTGATATAATATTTTGCTTCGGCGCGCAAGAGATAAGCTTCAGCCAGGCGATAGAGGTACCAGTCTGCGATGCTACCGTTGGTAGCCCCCCGTGAACCGTCTGAACCGCTGATATTGGCCTCACTTACCGGGTCGTCCAGAAAAAATTTATAATGTGGCACATCGTACCAGCGACGGATGGTATCGCTACAAAGGAGTTTGCCTGTAGCTGGATCGTTGAGTAAAAGTGGTTTACCAAAATCTTTGGATGCCTTATTGTTGACCTTGTAATCTGCCATGCGCACCCAGTTTCCCACTTTGGAACTGTGGCGCAGGTCGCCCTCATCTTGCTTTCCATTGACAGCCCATACCCCCTGGGACTGGAAAGAAGTGGGGCGAAAAGTTCCTATACCGCGACCAAAGGCCCGCATGTAATCATATTTAGCATTGTAATCCCCGCTGTTACGTTTGATGTTCAACAAAGCCTGTTTCCCGTCTGTCGTTTGTATCCGCGAGTCGAATACAAAGGGATATAAGATCCGCATGGTGAGCATTTTTACAAAAGACTCCGCATCGGCACCACGGTTGGGCATCCCCATGATTACCTCACGGTTGCTGGCGATCAGTTTATTTTCGGGGCGGTGCATATCCCAGATCACATTACGCGTAATAGGCCAGGTCTGCGCTTCCCCGCCATCGTTAAATGTACCGAAGCTTTCAGTCATCAAAGCATAGCCCGACTGGTCAATCAGGATATCGGTTTGCTCTTTGGCCTTTTGGTACTCCCCTATGGCCAGATAACATTTTGCCAGCAACATACGGCAGGCCCCTTTGTTGATCATACCGATCAGGCTCATATTTTTCTGATCCGGTACCCATTGGACGGCAAATTCCATGTCCTTGGTCATCATCTGCAAAATGGCATCGCGCTTGGTACTTCGGTAATTCTGTTTGGGCACATCGATGATTGTCGTTACTAAGGGGACATCTCCGTACTCAAACACCAATGCCATATAGCGGAAAGCCCTATGGAAATAAGCCCGTCCTTTGTAAGCATTCCGATCTTGCTCGCTCAGGGTCTGAACCTGATCCACGTACTTGATAATGGTATTGGCATAACTGATCCCTTTATACGTTTCCTGCCACAGATACCATAGGCTGTTGGATCGGTCGAGATTCTGTAAGCTGGAGTTGTCACTGGTCGGCGTCAGCATATTGGCCACATCCGCCATCATGCTGCGTTTGTCGGTATTGCTGGCCACCATCAGTTCAGAAAAGATGTATTCTGTACCCAGGGTCAGCATCTCGTTATGATCTGTGGCCCAATACCCCTTTAGATGGCGGTCGCAGATAGCCATTGCAGAAAGTAAACCAGACTCGGTATTAAAAGTTTCGTTTGGTAAATAAATTGACAGCGGATCGGGCTGCAGAAATTCCTTCGAGCAGCTGCTTATCGCTAGCGTACTGGCAAGCAAAAAGGCGATGCCTCTGCCTGCGGATCTGGATTTGTTTCGTATATCGTTCATGTACATCACAATTAATCAGGTTATAAAGATAAATTAACACCGAAGGTAAATACCCTTGAGGCCCAGGATTCCGTCTCTGGATCGCCGTATTCCCAGTCCTTTGCCCAGGTCGCCACATTGCGCACCGTACCATACAGCTTCACCCGGTTGAGGTTGTATCTGGAGGTCAGATTTCTTGGCAGCGTATAGCCTACCGAGATGTTGTCGAGCCGGATAAACGAGCGGTCGTATAGCCGCGCTGCACCCTCGGCACCGATCGGTCCCTTGGCCTCGATACGGCCATAGCGATCGGTGGGATTGTCCGGCGTCCAGTATTCCTTTGCGGGCAGATTAGCCAGCCCATAGGCCATACGGCCGCCATCATCATCGTTATTCAGGTAATTGCCCGACAAACTTTTGTGTCCCATGGCCGAATAGATATTAAACGAAAAACTAAGGTCGTTCCATAGGATAAACTCATTGCGCATCGACCAACGGAAACGGGGATCCGTCTGCCCTAAAAAAACCTTGTCATTATTATTATATACAGGTTTTGTTACATCGCCGTTCACAACATCATCTGCGGTATACACATTGGCTACTTTCGGATCACCAGGAGCCTGCCCATATTGAGCAGCCTCTGCCACTTCATTGGCCTGCCAGATCCCCGTCACGTGATAATTCCAGATGGCACCAATAGGCTGTCCGATAAACCAATTGTTCGAAATCTCATCCATTTCCTTACGGCCGACCACATTTCCATTGGCATCCAGCACATCTTGGTAGTTTTTATAAAGATGTACGATCTGATTTTTATTATAGGCGAAATTGAAGCTGGTAGACCATTGTAGTTTTTCTTTCTTCAGGTTGACGGTGTTTAAGGTCAGTTCAATTCCTTTGTTGTCCACCTGCCCCAAGTTGGTGGTGATACTTCCAAATCCGGTAAAATTGGGCAACTTCTGCTCCATGATCATGTCGTGGGTTTGCATCAGATAATACTCCAGTGTTCCTGAGATGCGATTTTTAAAAAATCCGAAGTCCAGACCAAAATTCCATGCTGTGGTCTTTTCCCACTGCAGGTTTGGATTGGCCAGCCGATCCACCATCAGGTAGCGGTATTGGACCAGCTCACCGGCCGAGTTGAGGTAACCATGCATTTTGCCACTACCCGAATACAGGTTGGCCAACGCCAGATTCGGATCGGCCAGTTGCCTGTTTCCATTTTTACCATAGGAAACGCGCAACTTACCATAATCCATTACATCGCCCCATTTAAAGAATTTTTCTTTGGTAAAGTTCCAGGCTAAGGCCACGGAAGGAAAAGTTGCATAGGGGTTGGAAGTACCGAAAGCCGAATAACCATCCCGTCGGATAGACGTCGTGAGCATATAGCGGTCATCGTAGGCATAAAATAAACGGGCCAATAAGGCATCTGCTGTCTGATGGGTATCGTAGCTATCAAAGCTGCTGTTTTCTTTCGAGCCATTTTTGGTATTGTGAAAGCCGAGGGCATCCGACGGTAAGATATTGCGTGCCTCAATGCGATCTTTCCAGGACTGCTGTTCTTCTGCTTCCTGCACCAAAGTTACCATCAGGCGATGCCTATCCGCAAAGGTCTGTTCCCAGCTGATGGTGTTATTGAGCGACCAGTCGAACCGTTTGGTTTGTTCGCGGTTTGCACCTCGATCGGCCGGATTGGATCCGGGTAGTTCGGCCGACATAAAGTAACGGTCATGGAAATACTGCAAGCGTGGCGACGCATTAAATGAATACGTAATATTAAAGGGCAGTTTAATTTTCGCATTGAAAATGGAGTTAACCACCGAATACCCTTTGTCCAGCTCAAGGTATTTCTTCTGAAAATCATAATTGTACCCCCGCTGGCTGAACTGTTCGCTGAGCGGATATTGCAGCGGATTGCCGTTGGCATCAGCGTAATCTGCGTACGGGCTGTTGCGCAGGATTTGATCCATATCGATATCAATATTTCCGTCCGAACGGTCCTGGAAATTTACGTTTGCCCCCAGCTCCAGCCAGTTGGTCACCTTTGCATTGATTTTCATATTGGCCCGCACAGCCTTGTAGGTATCGCTCACGACAGCGCCCTCATTTTTGAGGTAGCCCATAGACAGGTAATAGTTTACCCGGTCGCTTGCTCCGCTGATGCTAGCATTATAATCCTGATTAAGACCAGTACGAAAGGTATGATCGGCCCAGTCGACCGTTTTTCCATCCAGAAAGTTCTGCAGGGCATTCCCTTGCAGACCCAAACGGCGGCCCCAGATGCTCCGGTCAGACTCGCCACTTTCATTGGTCGACTGCGCGCGCCAAGCATCGAGCGACAACGAGCCCGGTAGCTGTCCAGGATTGAGATAAAAGCCATAAGGCACCGTGAGGTTACCGTTAGCATCCCGCGTCTGATAAGCCTCATATAAGCCCGTCGTGGGGTTAATGCCGTAGGTATTTTTGGTATACCAGTCTTCACGGTGCTGCAAGTAAGCATCGGGACTGAATCTTTTGCGGTATTCGCTCAACTGTGTTGCACCGGCATTCATCGTCATATTGATGGTCGGTTTGCCCTGCTTCCCTTTTTTTGTGCTGATGATAATTACGCCACTAGCCGCTTTTGAGCCGTAGATAGCTGCAGCGGAAGCATCCTTCAGGACATCAATCTGCTCAATGTCATCCGGATTGATTTCAGAAAGTTCACCATAGAAAATCATCCCATCAAGCACCAGCAGAGGGTTGTTGTGACCGCTGTTGCTATCGTATACCGACCGCTTACCCCTTACCTCAATGGAACCGCCCCCTTTTGCCGAAGCGTCATAGCCAATATTCAGTCCTGCCGAGCCACGCAGAATATCCTGTACGGTTTTGGGGTTTTCATTGGCGATGCGATCCGGATGGATTTGTGTAACCGAGCCCGTCAGGTCTTTTTTGCGCATGGTACCATACCCCACCACCACGACTTCATCCAGCTCGCCCGTGGTAGATGTCAGCTCCACATTGACGACCTTGGTTGCTGTTAGGTCAATTTCCTGGCTCTTGTATCCCAACCGCGTAAAAACTAACTTTTTGCTTCCGACAGGTATGGTAATGGTATAGGTTCCATCCGCCTTTGAGGCAGTACTTACGTTGCTACCAGCCACGTTGACGGTCACGGCAGCTAGCGGCTGGCCGGTATCATCTGTTATTTTACCTGTAATCTCACGATTTTGGATAGCTCCGTCCAAGGTCTTTAAAACGGGGACATTCGCCCTTAATATTGCAGCAGGACTCGTGAAAGCGAAAAGACACCACAGGCAGGAACAGGATATCCATTTGCTGGTGGCAAAACCATAAAATGGATTTTGTTTTAGTTTACAATTGTTTCCCATAAAGAAATACTCACTTTAGATGATTCAGTAATTTTATAATTGGCTCCCTTTATTCAAGGAATCTTAATTGTAAAAGTGAAGATTAGGAATTAGAAAAACAGGACGATATTGTATCAAAAAATTGCGACTTTGTCTCAATAACAGACATTTCGATCAAAAACGTGCTTGGCGCTATACTCCCCACCGTTAGCAATGCGTGAAAAAACATCTGACTTTGAAGTTATCAATATTTAACTACAACGTTTTCGTTCTTTAACTATAACGTTTTCGTATTTTTAGTATGACAAAATGCTTTCTCCAAAATCGATAATGCTGCGCCAGCACAAAACAATTGACGTGTATTTTAAATAAAACCCTAGTTTTCGTGGATTGATTTAAAATCATCAAGCGTGTAATTTTGGATTATACTAAAAGAAAAGAACGATGAAAAAGTTATTTTGCATAGCCGTACAGCTATTTACTTTATTGATTGTCAGCTCTTGCTCAAAGGATAGTGTGGACAATGGTAGCGGATCGAGCACTTACCCCGCTGCATTGAAGGGAACGATTTATTACGATTGGGCGACTGAAGGGGTGCTGAAGATGAGCTTACCCGATGGCATCGGTGGATCTTTCATACCAGATGATTCAAAGCTCAATAATTTTGATATTTCGCGCGATGGGAAATGGAAACTAACCGCAGTAAATGCCAGTACATTCGGCCAATACGATGTGAAGTTTACGATCAGTGATATGAACAGTGGAAACATCGTTGAAGAATTTATTTATAACAGTCCTGCTGGAAACTCCTACTGCAAAGGCTACCTATCCCCCGACAATAGCTTGATCATGGTTACGTCAAACGACTTTCAGGACGGGGTGACCATTTTAAAACGAAACGGCGAATTTGTCGCACGTATTGTAGACATCAATGGTGAACGGCTGGGTTTCAACGAATCCCGGCTATGGCTACCAGGAAATAACATTGTCTTGACACATGGAAAGTATATTATAAAGATCGCGCCCCCTTATAACTCCGGAGCATTGGTAAAGGAAATGAACTATCAGGACTGGGGCAAGCTGACGGTCAACCAGGCGGGAACCCAATTTGCACTCAACATTGGTAATCATATCTACACCATGGATGTAGACGGAAATAACCTAAAGCAGGTCACTTCAAGCAATTTTAAAGAATCGATGCCAGAATTCTCACCCGATGGAAAATACCTATTGATTGGCACCAACTATCGGTCCACGGGAACACTTGGATACCTATGGGACCTGAAAATTATTCCGAATGATGGTAAGCAACACGATGTTGGTTTAGAAACCAATAGTGCTTCCGAAGTTCTTCCTGTCATCTGGAAAGGAAAAGACAGAATTGAAAGCGCTGATGGACAGATGATTTGGCGGTAATAAGAATTATTTTGTATTTTGAGAAATCAATATTCTGTTTCGCGTGCATGCATAAAATTTTACTATTTGTCGCAGTGCTCTGTACACTGCCCCGCTTCAATGCCCTTGGCCAGCAAAAGAATCAACTTGAGCACTATAGCGATAGCCTATATCAACAACTGCTGCGTGTGGACGATCAGGCGAGCAAGGCCCAAGCTCTGTATGAATTGAGCTTTTTTTGGTGCGATTACGATAGTACCCAAGCGCTCAAGTATATCGCAGAAGCCGAACAGGTATTAGGGCCCATGCGAAAATCCAGCTACTATAGGGGGTTATCTTATTTCTACCGCGCTGCAGTCTACTTTGACTCAGCACCTTTACAGGCGAAACAGCTTTACTTACAGGCCGAAGATCAGCTTAAAAAGATCGATCAGAAAAATAATGTCTCCGCCCAAAAGCACCGTGCAAGGCTTTGGGGAAGTTATGGCGCATTACTTCAGCGCGAGGGAAAGTCGGATGAATATGTACATGTGCTGCTCAATAAAGTGATACCGATAGCGGAACAGCTTCAGGATAATATCCTGCTGGGCAATAATTACCAGAATGTTGCCATGGTGCTGATGAACCTCCAGGCATATGGCAAGGCCGAACAATACTATGAGAAGGCTTTTCATCTGCTACAGGGGAGAAAAGATTCCGATGAACAGCTTTTGACATTATACGTCAATGCTGCCCGTAATGCGTTGTTTCGGCAGGATGTTAGAGAAGCCAAAAAACGACTCGATAAGGCTGAGAAAATAAGCCTCCGTATTCCCAATTCATCCTATATACCCATTTACCACACTGTTACAGGAAGCTATTGGGCAGCAAAAAAGAACATGTCCAAGGCTAACATCCATTTTGAGCATGGTCTTGCTGCTGCTAAAAGACAGCAAAATAAGGATATGACGGCATCCATTATTTTTGATCAATTCACTGCCTTACAGGAAGCGGGACAATATCAGGCTGCGTTGGACAAGCTGTTGGCCGTACTTCCTTATGTACGAAACAAAGAGTCCCTCAGAAACAAGCAAATGGTGTATGATAACCTCGCGACCACTGCCGTTAAATTGGGACGATGGCGAGAAGCTACCCACTGGTACGAAGCGCACAAAAAACTATCCGATACCCTTTATCAGGATAAGGGCAATGCGCGAATCATGGAACTGGAAAAAATATATCAGACGGCAGAAAAAGAAAAGGAACTATTGCGCATAAAAACAGAGAACCAAGGGCATCAGCTCGCCCTTCAAAAGACGCGCATGTGGGTCGGTGTTCTTGCTTTCGCTATGCTTATTCTATCCTTTTTATCTTTCACCTGGTACACCGCCTTCCTCAACAAGAAAAAGTTGGCCACCCACAAAGAGATGCTCTTAGAGGAGGAAATTAAAAATCGTAAGCAACAAGAAAAATTGAATCTTTATAATGCGATGTTACAGGGACAGGAAAGAGAGCGAAGCCGCATCGCACGGGATCTGCACGACGGATTGGGCGGAATACTGGCGAGCACCAAACTAAAACTTTCGGCGGTTGCGGCAAATGCCAACCCTCAGCAAGAAGCTGCAAAAACGACGGATCTCCATGTAATCATTGAACAACTGGATCATTCCGTTGATGAACTCCGGCGGATAGCGCGCAATATGATGCCAGAGTCTTTGCTATACATGGGTCTGGAAGTCGCCCTCAGGGATCTTTGCAATGCCATGTCACATCCCGACCTTCAGGTCGATTTTCAGGCTTCAAATCTACGAGAACACTACCCGCAAGATTTTCTGATCGCGGCGTACCGGATTCTGCAGGAATTACTGACCAATGCCATAAAGCATAGCGGAGCTTCGCAGGTGTGGGTACAATGTAGTCAGGTGGCGGATAAATTCCACATGAACGTCGAGGACAACGGCAAGGGTTTTGATCCCCAGCATGCAACAATGACCAAGGAAGGGATTGGTATTTCCAACATTCGCAACCGGGTCGACATCTTAAATGGACAATTAGAGATTGATGCAGCAGTAGGAAACGGCGCATCATTCCATATTCAACTTAATATACATGGATAAGGTTATTTCAGTCATTATCGTAGACGATCATCCACTCGTACTGAATGGATTTGAATTTATTTTAAAGAACAGCGCAGACATCGTTTTACTGGGCACATTTACCTCCTCGGCTGATGCTTTAGCTTTTCTTCAAACCCAACCTGTCGATATTGTTTTGGTCGACATCAACATGCCCGGCATGAATGGTATCGATACCACTGCAATCATAAAAAAGGATTTTCCCAACACACAGGTTATTGCGATCAGCAACCTAAATGAAGGCAGCATCGCCCTTCGTATGCTGCAGGCGGGCGCCTTGGGTTATCTTCTCAAAAATGTATCTGCCGAAGACTTAATTCAAGGTATACATTCCGTTCATCAGGGTGAACAGGTGCTCAGCCGAGAAATGAACTTCATATTAAAAGGTAATCAGCAAGATTCTGTTCCAAAGATTACAGAAAGAGAGCGCGAGGTACTCAAATGGATGGCGCAAGGTTATACCACGCCCAAAATTGGCGAATTGATGTTTATCAGCCCATTGACTGTCGAAAGTCACCGTCGAAATCTGCTACAAAAATTTTCCGTCAGCAATTCGGCTTCCTTGATCCACAAGGCTACTGAAATGAAGTTTATCTAATAAGCAACGCGCTGTCTTTGGACAGCGCAACCATCAGTGGCACACCGGCACATAAATCAGGTCTACACCGCCTTCATAGACATTGAATACCGGTCGTGATTCCCATACAATGGTGCAGCCCTGTTGCCCATTGCCCTCCTGTCGGCCGCCCGATCTAAGAAGCTCAAAATGTGTATTTAAGATAGATTCTGCAGGTACACCGCCACCGGATTTAAGATATTTAATTTTGACGTCCAGCATCAGCTTGTCGTCAAAAAGTCGTCCCTTCCACGTGATCTCCTTAGCACTGGCGGTCAGCGATCCATTGACTTCTCCGTTGTCTGCGACGGATAACTCGCCCGATTCAGCGGTAAACCGCCACGAGCGCCCGGTTTGCTTCCCTGGAATAGCAAAAGAGAATCCCTCTTGGCCAGACAGTTCCATGACAAGTACCAAGGTGGAGCTATCGCCTTTTATTTTATCGATGCTGAAAGACCCTTTTCCCTTTACCGGTGCTAAGCGATCGTATCCATGTAAATACATGGTCGACTCGGTACTGCCCAGATAGGCCTGTCTATTCATGCGTTCATTGAACGTCTGCTGATACGAACCAGAATCTTGGGATTTACCACAGGCTATCGTTGTAAACAATAGCGGAAGGACTAACGCTTTTGTGCTGTATTTCATATCTAAATATTTCATAAAACTTTCGTTCGTTGTAAGCTGATGTGCGAAGAAAATTCTCTGCATTACTCAGCTCTATTACAAAATTAACCGTTAGTCCATTTGAAGACAATCCACGAAAACCATGAAAATTAAATCATGAATACGGGCACATCAATATGCAAGTTGGCTTGCAAAAGCTTTCTAAAATTTGGGACTTCGTTAGATAAACTTCTTAATGCTCATCATATAGCCCAGGTGGAGCCCTTCATGAAAATTATTCCATTCGAAGGCATCGTATATTGAAGTGACATGGAAGCCCGTCCCCGTGGTACGGGCGTTATAATGGAGAAATATTTTTTTGTTAAAATCCAGGATAGTCGGCTCAATCTGTTCAACAAGCAAACTTTTAAGCAGATCCGCTTCCTGTTGGGATACCGGTACTGTGGGTTTTGTACCCGACTGGTAATTCAAAAAAACTTCTTGTGGAATATGCCCTTTTACATCCGATCCGATATAAATTAATTTATGCTGTGTGGCAATGATGTGACCGATGTTCCAGATCAGGTTGTTGCCAAAGCCAGCAGGAATGCGATTGAGCTCTTCTAGGGAATAATGCTCAAAAAATTTGAGGTATGCCATACGGCTCGTTTTCCAGGCATTAAAGAGTGATTCCATGTTGTAAAGCTATTTGTCGTACATTTAAAAGATGATTGTAGCACATTTATACGAGATCAATCCGGCCAAACCGTGCGAGTTTATCTGCCCATTTCGAACTGTATGAGTTGTTCAGCTGATGCAGTTCGCCCATGGCGGATGTTCGCACAGGCGAAATATGACAGCGTTCGAAGACATCCTTCTTCACGCTCATAAAGTTTGTCTTTTTGTAAAGGTTATATTCAGCAAAGAGATCTTGATCCAATATACTTACTATTCGGGCAGATTTACCATAGAAATTGTTATCAATTCGGTTAACATCGAGACTGCTTTGATAGGGCAAGAACAGGCGATCAAAGAAGCCTTTGATTTTCGAGGGGATATACGAACGGTAAACGGGACAGAACAATACGATATGTTTAGCCCAATGGAGACGACGCAAAGCAAACTGCAGGTCGGCTTCCAAAGAAGTCGAATGCAACGAAGGAAGTCTGATATTGTAATTAAAGAGCAGATCTGCGATCCGTAGATCATGCACAATGCCGTCCGCCTGCTTTACACCTGTTCGATAAGCATCCATCAGGAAGTCAGTAGACGCTATTTTAAAAAGATCCCCATTGATTAATAAAACGTTCTTCATCTTTTGCTAACATAAGCAAAAAAAATGAATCGCAAACTGATCTCACCCAATAAATCTGCTAATCCAGCAAAGACCAGGTTCGCTTGGTCTGCACCTCCTGCACAACCTTTTGCTCAGCAACGACTATATTTTCCCGTCGTTGACCAATATATTCCAACGTCGCCAATTTACCCCATAACGAAACCATTACCTGCATAAAATCAGCCACACATTCCATCGCTTCTGCAATTTCCAGATGATCGTAACGCAATTCAATAAGGTTTGATAAACGTTCCTCAAAATTTCCGGGTGTCACATCTTTCCACTCATAGAAATATTTTAGCATTTCCTCCCGTTCAGCAGATTCGATCAGCCGTACAGCATTAAAAAATACATGCGCAAAATCCGAAAAATATTTTAAAAGATAAATGGGTGCCTTTTGCGGAAGGATAGATCGGTATTCAAAAAATGAAGTTGCCATATACGCTAAGATACGTTCAGTAATAAAGCGGATATTAAGCCCCAGCTCGGTGATCTTAGGTTTATTCACCGTTTTATCCATGATGCGATATGCGGCTGACTGAAACTCATTCAATGCTCGGTAAAAGCGGTTGTGAAAATCCATCAATTGCGGATGGCTTTCGATATAAACGCAAGGCATAACGTATTGCGAAACCAATAAAGTTTCCTGTCCGTCGTTTACAAGCTTGCCGATAGGCAGAAAAGAACCACTCACCTGCCGTTGCTGTACTGCGGACTTCGTCACAATGTCGATCGTATATTCTTTTTTTACAAACGGGTAACGAAGGGGTGATTCCTCCGAATTAGGTTCGCCAAAAGCCGATTTTCTAAATGAATGTACATATAAAACTACATAATGCTCTCCGATAGCAATTTTCGATACATCCATAAAGGCGCTAAAATTTGCCTCTACCGCACCTTGCTGATAGGCTATATTGATTCGGCTCCCATCGCTGGTGACCGCATTGCAGAACCGAACTTCAACCTCCAGATAATTCGTGTTTTTTTTCAGCAGCGAAATATCAAAAGAACGATCGTACCCCGCAAAGGCCGGCAACAATCCAAAATTCGCATGATGAAGCCCCACTGATATGCCGTCGCGGACGAGATCTTGGGTATATAGATCCGTATGAACAAAATCACCACTGGAGAGTTTCATCCCATCCACCCAATTGATGCCTTCGTAATTTAATGGTTTTTGCATAAGCTTAATGTTATCCTATCGTTTCTGAAACACGCTTGGCGTGAATAGTCATTTTTTCTGTAATCTGATTGCCTGAAATGTCTGCATTTGGGTCTATATATACATTTCTTCTGAAAATAGACCTTTTCACAACAAATATCCAACGCTGGTATTCCCCCTGATCATCCACGTAGCGTACCGGGGCACTTGGAAATTTGGCATTATAATCTTCAATAAATTTTTGGAACCACAGTCCGAAGTTCATCTTCTCTGGCGCTTTCACCTTCACGCGCAACGGCTCCACGTCTTTGCTATCCTTATAGAGTTCCAGTTCCAATACCAATAGCTTATCAAAATCCAAATGATCCAGACTGATTTCTTCTGGAAACCGTGGGTATTCCCATACCCGATGAATTTCCATAGGGATAGATAACAGCGCAATGTAGGTCCACCAAAAGAACATAGGAACCATAAAAATGGAGATACTGGTGGCTGCCCACCATCCCAATCGGAATGGGCTCATCCAATCGAAAAACAGTTTATATATATATATTGCCAGCAACAGCATGACAAACATGACGAAAAACACAAATACCTTTTTGTTCTCCAACGTGTTGAGATCCCATTTACTCAGCAGATACACCCAAAGCACCCCTAGTCCCAACGCATACATCATGGTCATAAAATAGCCCCACGGCATATAGCCAAAGCCCAAAAACCCGAAAAAACCGGGCAATGCCAGAGCTAGTCCTCCTAGAAGGATCGAAATAATTAACTTCTTATTGCTAAGAAGAGAATTCTTCTTATTCCAGACCGACAATACAATTGTCGAAATAAATACTAATAAAGGCGCAAGTATGTACCTCAAAAAAACTGTTTGTACTTCCATTTCAGCTGTTGCAGTATTCACAAACTAATATACTATCTTTAAATAAACAATTTATAATTAAAATCCCCGGTCAGAGTGAAAACAATCTACTGGGTTAAAACAATCTATTGGGCTTATATGTTCAAGGAAAAATGATTTCTATGAAAAAAAAGGACGGTTTATTCACCAGCAATAGCATGACATCAGATATCAAGGCCAGCCAAAAGGCGGCGGATCTTATTCAGCACGGCGTAGATCCAGATCATATTATCTTTACTTGTGATGGTTCAAGCCGTCGCCCCTTCTCTACAGAAATTCAATCTGTCAACCCTTATATCTCCGAGACGAGCAATGAAGAATTTGTACGCATCCATATGAACCGTGAGGGCTTTTATGATATGCTCCCCGAAGGCCTCTTTCATACCCTACATGCTGGCAGTGAAATTCTTGACGAAGATGTTATGATCCAAGATGTTAGAAACAAGCGTCGCCAGGAGCAAAATGCCCGTAAGTTTTTCGCCCCATTTGAAAACGAATTGTTCTATTTACGGACGCAACTGGATCAATATGAAAGCCGTCTTGATATGCAAACAACTTATCAGGATATGAGCAACCTACTGCTCTCCAATTTTCCCGAACTACACCGCCTGAGCCCCCGCCAACGTGTTATCTGGATGCACTTTATTCCTGAAATCCACAACCACAAAAACGATATCGCTTATGCCCAACAACTGTTGCGTAACCTGCTCAACATTCCCATTGAAATCCATCGTGCAACACATGACCGCAAAATCGACTGGCAAGAAATCGGGCTTCCACCCAGTACATTGGGCTATTGCCAGCTCGGAGTCGACAGTTTGACCACGATGAACTTTGAACGCAATGAGAGCTATCTTAACATCACGATAGGACCGTCCTATCCCCAACTTTTAAAGAACTATCTCCCCAACGCCAAAGACGAATATATCATTCATCTGGTGCTGGACAACCTTTTCCCGGCTCATCTAAACCGACACTTGCGCTATGACCTTCTTCCAGAGTTGAAACATAGCTATTTAAGCGATGAGCAGGGTAACAACCCCACTGTATTGGGACACACCTCATACCTGTAGTCTACTTCACTCTAGTCCACATATCTGTAGTCTACTTAATAGTAGTATACGCGACAGACCAGCCTACTTGCTATACAACAACTTATAGCGTCTTCAGTAGCAGACGATAGTGCACTTCCATGCTGCTGCGCACCTGTAGCTTACTCATCACCTGTTCCAATAACTCATTCCACTCGGAGTCTTCCAGATCAAAGCTTCCATCAGGCTCCACGTAGATATCAGTGGTTTTCTGAAACCCTTTTCTTGGATCGGCATCCATCATTACTCCAGACTTAATTTCAATACGTTTAACCACCTGTCCGAGTTCCAGTTTAATGAAATTGATAATATCATTCTTACTAACGATGCGATCTCCGGTGGTCACATTGTATTTAAAAGCTTGCAAACTATCCCTTCGGTTGAGACGCGAACGTCCGCCTCTACTTGTGGTAAGAAAGACAAGCTGTTCATAATTTTTTACCGCACCCAGCTGGATCTGCAAAGGCGTACCGACAGCAATGCCGTTCGCTAGCTCTGCTTGGGTCATCCACATCTTCGTAAAAAGGAGGTCGCCATCATTTTTTGGATTCATTACAATGTACTGCTTGAAATCATTTTTTCGGAGTTGTAAGGCCTTTCCCTTCTGCTGTATCATCGCTAAGTTTTTGTCCAACTCACGCAATATAGCATTCAAGAAATCAGCATTATAAGACACAAAAGCAGCCTTCTCATCCCGTATCAGTTCAAACAGGTAATCCAGCAAATCTTTGGCAGTACGATTATCAAGTCTTTCGACTCCACCCTGTCGCACGGTGTAAAAGCCTGCTTCGGCGTGTACACCGGATCTGTTGTAAGGCACTTCACTATATTTTTCCCCCTCCTGATCCAATACCTCTTCCACCGTCAGTAGTTGTTCAAGCGGCGCGGTTTCGATACCAACAATGTTTTTAAGGGCTTTCACCCGATGCTTACCTTCGACCAAGCGCTTATTGACAACAGGAAATGCATTTATTTGTACATGTAGTTCATCAAGCAGCTGCACCGGCATGGAAGTCGGCATGTCAATACGAATCCAATCCAGATCCTGCTCGAGGCGATCCGTCATCTGCTGTTCAAAATGCGCTACAATTTCCTCCGGTAGCGAACTAGTTTTCCCAAAACAAGCCGCATCCGGCTCATCGTCCAAGGTCAGAAAATGCTGCTGATAATAGCCCTCTATGTCCTGGCTTAAGTTAAAGAGGTAATTTTTACGGTCAAACAGTTCGTCCACTAAGCGATCCGAGCGCTTTAAAAACCTATTTTGATGGTGTTTTATGGGAATTCCATTCAGGTGCCATTTTCCAAGGTTTAGAACTTTGTAGATCTCCCGGTTGACCTGATAATTGCCCCAGTCGAAATAGAAATTTAAACCCGCAAAGGATTTCCTACGGTCGTACTCCAAACATTTTATACCCAGAAAGACAGAATGCCCAGTATTGATATGCAGCGATTTTCCTAGCGAACGTTTTACATTGGGCTGTATTTCAAACAGCTGCCTGGGGGTAGCCATATAACGGATCTTTCCATGAAATAGATGCACTTCTTCCAAACTGGAAAAATTCATTTCCACCATTTTTTCCTCTTTTGAAGCGCCGACAGAAACAATTTTTTTCTTCATGTTCATATGCAGGTAAGGGCTTATACGCACCTCATCTTCAATGGGTTGGTACAGCAAGATCGCATGAGCTGGCAGTGGCGCTACCAGATAGTCCGGTGCCAAGAGACGACCGATCTTATCAAAGATCCGATTCTCAAAATCGCGCACATCATTCGACACCTGAAAGATCTCACTGCTCAGCACTTCCATCAATAAAAGGACCACCGGATCAAAGTCAAAGACCTTTTGGATTCCCCAAAGCTCCTGGGCCTTCTTAATGATCCTATTGCGAATCTCTTCCTTACTGGAGTAAAAAATATCATTCATCTGCTCTTTGCTCACTACTTAGCTAATGGACTTAAAAATAATGAAGTACTGAATGCATAGCGCTCCCCGGTCTCCACCATCTTACCCTCCACATAAATCATTACTTTCTTTTTGATCTCCGCGACCTTCCGCTTGGGAAAGAATGTTTCCACTTCAGAAATATTAACCTTGACCACCACCTGTGCGATGCGCCACTCATAACGCGTAATGGAATCGAGCAGTGATTTTCTAAACTTTTCTTCCCATAGACTCTCGCTGACGATCAATTCAAAATCCAGGTCCCAAATGGCACATCCAAAATCGGCGTTAAAGCGGTGCTCTCCCTTTCGAGTAAATATGATCAGCTCCAGATAGTTTGAAATGGATTTACCCAGATCCGACTCTTTCAACCGGTGATTCTCCACAGGGAGGTTTAACTGTAAGGGTTTATCCAGGTAAAATTCCATATAAACTCATTTATTGCTGATTGTACTCACTGGCCCATGTCGTGCTTTCATCTTCCCCTTTGTAGCCATCCAATTTGACCATAAAACTTTTGGCTGGAAAGAATGGAGTAATATGGATATCAAGATGAATTTTATCTTTTTGCTGATCATCGCGTTCAAATCGCATGATTTTAAAGCGCTCAATCAGTCTATCTGGCCCTTGAATACTGTCCAAAAACTTTACAATCTGCGCACGCAAATCTTTTTCCGTCTTGGTCGTCCAGTTTTCAAACGCTCTGCGGTTCAGAAAATCAAAGAGGACTTTGGTCACATAATCAAATACACGCACCACAGAGTAAGTCTGCAAGCCAATATTATCACCATTAAATAACGTTTTGGCGGAGAATGCCATCACCTTTCCATATTCATTCACCATTGGAACCAATCCAATACGCTCGAGATGCGAAATTTCACTTTTCTTAAGGTCAAACTTTACCCCATCAACCTCATTGATTGTACCGTGTTTCTTTCCTGCGGTTACCTGCGACATCAATGTATAATACATTTTTCCCGCCAGGGCGGCAGAGCCCGGTACAGTAAGATCTTCCTCCTCGCCTACAGTGGTATTTTTCTCCCGTCCAATCAACCAGTTGGTCGTCATGATGACGTTGGATTTATACGCTTCCGCGCTGGTGTAATTACCAGATGTGAAGAGGTCAATCACGTCATCCGGCTGTTCGAGATCTGCAAAATCGGTAACGAGCATCGCTTTATTCGCATTGGCAATTTTCGCCCAGCGATCCAATACCTTGTTGGATCCTAGATAGCCTGGCAACACCAATAGCGAATAGTTGTCGCGAAGGTCGAGCCTATCATAATTCTGTTTGAACTCTTCAGACACATATTCGATAAAACGCGGGTTGTCCAGGTCTGTCAGCTGGTCCATACTGGCATTCATGAGGACCACATTGTCCACTTTATCAGCTTCTGTGTTCTTATAGAACAGGTGGACAGAGCGATAAGCCTGCTCCAGCTCACGGGTTGCTTCCAAAGCCGTTCCCAAATTGCGGTTCAATGTCTCTTCGGCTACCTTCAGCTTTTCAGCGCTTTTATCTACCATAGAAGCAACTGAATCCGAATTTTCCAACAGATCTACCCAAAGTTCCATCTTCTTTTTAAGTTGTTCACGTTCCTTCTTTTTTTGGTCATCGCTCAAAAAAATCTGCTTGCGTGCTTTACGTTCCGGATTTAAATTTTGGATACCATCCACCGACGCTTCCAATAGATCAAAGCCCCCCACACGCACCAGCTTATCCAAACTTTCTTGCAAGCTTTCGGTAGCTGAACGATCCTTTACCTCTTTATATCCGGCAGCGCTACCCGCTTGTGCCGCTTTTTCTTCTTGTGTATTTGCCATAGGTCCTATTTATTAGCTTCTAATTCAGCGATAAAATTTTTCAGCACATTGATGAATGCAGCCTTTGTTTCGGCATTTTCAATGGCAGATTTCAAAGTCTTATTCGATTTCAGCTGTTTAATCACACTTGCAGAAAGATCTTTTTGAACACTTAGATTAGACAAAAAATCACTTTGCATCGTTAGATTCTTTGCTGAAAAATCCCCCAGATTTTGAAATTTCAGCTCTTCATGAACGCTGCTACCGTCTTCATCCTCAAAGGATACGCCCACACTCGGCTTGAAATGCGCAAATACATCCTCCACTTTCTTTAGTCCTTCTACTTTCTCTGGACGCAAAGGCTCATTATCGGTCAATTTCTGAATAAACATCGTTTTATTGAACGAGATGTCCACAATGGATTCCGAAGTCTCAACTTTCCTTTCGTTTCCACCAATTTCGTACTCAAACATATATCTAAAAATTAAGTTTATACTCTAATTAATTTGTCCTATTCTAACTACAATATACTAAAATATTAACAGAATACCGCCAGCCAACGCGTTAGCACACTGTATTAAAACAACATACAGCTATTTCTGTTTTATTTGCCATGTGAGAATTTCCTGACTTGCATCCCAGCCGACCGTCAATATATCCCCTTTATTCAACTCGCCTGCAATAAGCATTTTTGAAATCGGACGCCGCAGTTCATTGCGAATACCTGCGGCAAGCTGCCTTGCACCGTATTTGGGCGTAAAGCCCTTCATCGCAATAGCTTGTTTGGCTTCGGCAGTTACGAGCAGATCAACCCCCTGCTTGTCGAGCAGCTGAATGAGCTGTTGGAGTTGAATATCAAAGATTTTAACGACATTATCTTTAGATATTGGCGCAAAAGGCACAATTTCAGCAATACGCGCCAAAAACTCAGGCCTGAAATGGGCGGTCATGATTTCCATCAACTGATTATGCGTTGGGAAGCCCTTACCCGCATCGATTTGTCCAGCAATCCACTCACTCCCAATGTTAGAGGTAAATAAAATCAGGGAATTGCTAAAATCACCAACTTTTCCTAAGCGGTCGTGCATCATGCCTTCGTCCAGGATCTGTAAGAATGTATCAAATACCGAAGGATGTGCTTTTTCGATTTCGTCAAAAAGCAAAACCGAATAAGGTTGCTGTCTGATTTTGTTGACCAGCAACCCACCTTCCTCATACCCTACATAACCCGGCGGAGCTCCATAGAGCAATGCCGCACTATGTTCCTCTTTAAATTCTGACATATCAAAACGGATCATTGCTTTCTCATCATTGAAAAGAAACTCGGCTATAGATTTTGCAAGTTCTGTTTTCCCGGTACCTGTAGGTCCCAAAAGGAAGAAAGAGCCAATGGGCTGGCCTTTTTTATTCAAACCACTTCTCGACTCCAGTATGGCCTCCGACACTGCTTTGATAGCCTGATCTTGCCCTACGACACGCTTCTGTAGGTAACTTTCAATCTGCAGCAGCTTTTCTTTTTCTCCGGCCTGTAGTTTTCCCATCGGAATTCCAGTTTTATGCGCCATCACCGCAACAATATCCTGCTTGGTGAGCGTATCGGACAACTGTTGCGCATGCATTTTCAATTGTGGTATAATGTGTACAAGAAAGTCAGCATAGTGTTGAGCAGACTCCAAGTCTTCATAACGTTCCTCTTCATTTAACATCCCCAAGAGAATGGGGCTCAACCTATTAAACAGCGCATCTGTAAGCCACTTATATGCATCAAACTGCTCCCGCTCACTTTTCTGTTGCAGTTCAGTTCTGAGATGCTGAAATTCTTCGTCTATCTGCTCAAGGATGCTGAGCGAACCACTTTTCGCAAGCTTTAGTGCCGCCATACTGCGGTCCATAAGATCAAATGCCGAATCAGGCAGATGACGGTCCTTTAAGTATCTTTTTGCTAGCGAGACTGTTACGGGAAGTGCGGCGCTATCTACCTTCAATTCATGGTGCTGTTCGTACCTATCCAACACCTTTTCAATCATTTTAATGGCTTTCTCTTCCGTTGGCTCGGCAATTTGCAGCAATTCAAAACGTCTACTGAAGGCCTGTTCGGGTTCAATAATCTTTCGATACTCTTCTAGCGTGGTGGCTCCGATTACGGTAATCTCACCACGGGCCAATTCAGGTTTCAGCAAATTTCCCGCCCCAGAACCGATGGGTCCCTTGCTATCTAAAAGCGTATGTATTTCATCAATAAATAAGATAGCCTTATCGAATCGCTTAATTTCTGCGATAATTCTCTTCAGTCGGTCTTCTATTTCACCCTTGTAACTTGCCCCTGCGATGAGGGCACCAAGATCAAGTTCAAAAAGTTGTGCTGCCTTGAGCTGTTCCGGCACATGGCCATTTACGATATCGATGGCAAAGCCGTCCACAAGCGCTGTTTTACCCACGCCTGCTTCCCCAGCAATAATTACGTTGGGTTTGTTGCGTCGGCAGAGGATTTCGAGCATCATGCGTATCTCGCGATCGCGACCCACAATCGGATCCGATTTCCCTTCGCGCACCAGCTGCAGACGATCGATACAATACTGATGCAACGCATTATGCAAGCCGCTTGGCTCGCCGCTCTGCGTGCTACTGCTTCCAGCAGCACCCGATACCGCCTGTGTTAGCTGATTTTGATCAATATATAGATCATATATCTCCTTTTCTTTGATCGGAAAAGATTTCAACTGATTGACATCAAACGCAATACCCGCTTTGGAGATGGCGGCCAATGCACATATAGGTGTGATAAGATCTAGTCCCAGTTTAATGCGCACCAGGTCGGCTTCGTCCAATAACCGCACCACTGCTTCATTCCCTCTGATTTCCTCGGCAGGTGGCACGTTGCTGGATCGCTCCAGTTCGTCCATACGCACTTCGGCCCATTCGGAGATGTACTGGTCGTCTTTGTCAATCGATTGTACAAATTGTCTTAAGCCGACATCTTTGTGCATTAAAGCTTTTAACAGATGCGCTGGGCCGAACTTGTTTTGATGGTATTCTTCCGCCAAGGCCTGTGCAATATGAATTGCTAATTTTACAGATTCACTAAAATTACTAATCGTCATTAATTTGCCGTTTGAATGGTGTTCATATTAAAAAAGCTGCCACGTACCCGGTAATATTGCTCGCCGTTGGAGAAAAATTTACCTTGATTTTGAGCATAAGTACGCGTCATGGACATCACCTTCTGTAAATAGACGATATACTCTTCGAATGACGGTAGCGACATCTCCTTCTTGTTGTTTAATGCTTCCACTTTCATATCGGTAAATGTATTGTGGAGCAACGGAATTCCCAACATCACGGAGAAGTACTTTCCTAATGTCCATTTGTCTACATCGCGGGCAGAATACATCGGCCATTTTTTCTTATATTCGTCGATATAGTTATCATATAGTTTTTTACGGAAAGAATTGTCATCCTTCACTAAGTTATCTCCACTCATAACCGACAGCATATTGCTGAATTCGTTGAACTCGCCTGCATTCAGGATCAAATCAAAATCGAGCCCTTTGGTAAGCTGATATTGTAAATCCGGACTGAATTTCAGGGTAGACGCAAATTTGAATGCATTGTGCGGCATCCCTTCACCCACATCCCTATTGAATTTTCCTCCTAATAATTTGGCCACGGTCGGATTAACATTAGCATTTTCGATACCTGTCAGTCTAAAAGCACTATCTAAGCTATGGATATGCGAGCGTATATCCTGCCGGGTTTCGTCCATAAAACGATAGAATGCTACATTGAAACTTTTATTATTTAATGCCGAACCCCTTGTAGGGAACACCACGCCACCCTGAATAAGGCTATTTTTCGGAAAATCAAGGTAGTAGGAAATCGAATCTGTCAAGTTAAAATCATAAGACTGATTACCGAAAGCTTCTCCACGTACCAATTGAAATTTTCGCCTTTCAGCCGCATAATAGGCTTCACTGGAGACCAGCTTTCGAGATTGAACAATAAAATCGTTAAACGTTGTTGGTGTGCTATTGTAAGCTTGTAAGATCACCATTCGACCCTCTACATCGGCTACACGGCGTGCTATTGAAGACAGTTGACTGTTGTTTGCACCACCCAAATTACCTGTAGCACCAACAATCACGAAAAGATTTGTTTGTTGCGCCACATCCTTAACCAAGTTAGTGGCCTGTGCGATCCCCTCAAAAAGGGGCTGCTCCGCATTTCCACGATCACATTCACTGGTTATTTTGGATTGGTCACGTAAAAATCCTACCAGCTTGCGAAAATCATCGGTCAGCTCCAACGAGGCGCTTCGTCCACCACATGACGATGGGTTGCGGAACACCACACTTCCGTATTTTACATTTTGCTTATTAAAGACCTGTTCGACACTATTTTCAAACCCCTGAATGGTATTGGTAAGACTGGCAAAATGGTTACGCATCGCGTTTCCACCATCGATTACAAAAATAATATTGACTTTCGACCTGTTTTTGATCAGGTTGATCAATCCAGGATAAGTCAGTTCAGCCCCATTAATGGTGAGCACCTTATTATTCGATTTATTAAACACATCAACCGCATAATGCGTAGCGATGCCCGAATCATCAACGGTACGCACAGGCAAACCGAGCATGGTGATATTCGCTGTATCTATCAATGGGTCCACCATAAAAGGTTCGAATCCATCGATACGATTTTTATTGATCTTTGCCACCACGGTATCGGCCTGCGGTGATTCAAATGTATAGGGCGCAAAATACAGGCGATGACCCCAATTTTGTACGACCGATGCTGACACCCAGCCTTTGATATATTTTGATGCCTCACGCGGAACAAACTGATCCGTCGATCCAATCAGAAACTGCTTGCCGTCATCCGACTTCTTGAAGATATACACGTAATTATGCAGGGCCACCTTAGATTTCCCATTTTTAAGATCAGGTCCGTCAAAAACAAAAATAGAATCTTTTTTATCGAAATAATACTGTCCATTCAGTAAAGGCTCTACATCATTGATAATGGTTAGCGCTTTATTGGGGAATCGGGTTGCTACATCGACAAAAGAACGCTGCCAAAGCAACAACTTATCCTTTGCTATCCAACCCACACTTTCCACACGTTTTTTATCTTTCAGCTTAAGGCCGCGTACCATATTATCGCTAAACCGCAGGAGTTTAAGATAGCCGTCCTTTTCTTCCGACACATAAAAAGGCTGCATAAACGAAAGTTTTTCCATCATGAGCGTACCACCCGGCGAAGTGCTGGTATGATTATCATTTCTATCCGAAAAAACAATCCAAGGGAGGTTAGACTTATCGAAAGATTCTTTGGTCGATGTCGAAGCATTAGGTTCGAGGTATGGAATAGGCAGTCCCACCACAGATCCGCCAAATGAGGTCGCAGACTGTGCGAGGAGGTCATTTGCGCTAAGGGCACTCCACAGCAGGCCCAGGCATAAGGTACAAAACCGAAAAGAGTTAACTAAGTTCATACAGCGCTTGGCTTTATTTTGATTGTTTAACTTTAATTAAAGTAGGACATTCTTTTGTGGCGTTTGGCGTCGAAGCGCTTTCCACTGTGACTTCATTGATGGTAACCCCTTTTGAAAAAGTAAGTCCCATGAGATACGCGTAAATATCCATCTGTTTTTTCTTACCATCCATTTCGACGTTCACTTTCACTTTTTCGTCCCCACAGAGGTATTTCGATAAGATGTAACTATATTTTGAGTTAAAATCGGCTCCATTAGCGATATCCTGAATTTTTTCTTTCAGATCGTTTAAGGCATCCTGCGCTCCTTTGCCCGGCGTGACCAGCTGATTAATGTCTGCTGCCGGGTCAACAATACGGATGTTGTGTGTAGCAAATTTTGAACTTTTATCCGAGCGCAGCCGCACCTGATAAACACCGGGCTTCGTATAGGTATATAAAGCCGATTTACCGATTGCATCCACCTTTCCGGTTTCACCAAACCACCATTCGAATATTTCACCAGGGCCATTTGCTTCCAAACGGATCTCTTCGAGCACGATACCGTTTGTAGAACCGCTGATAAACAATGTGGTATCCTGTGCTATCGAATGGACCACACTGTCTTTCACAGAAACGAAGAACTGTTCACGCAGATTCTCATTCACGGTGAGTCTGACCACATAAGACCCAACCTTATTAAAGCGGTAAGTACCTTGCTGTTTTGTCGACTTATCGCCGTTTCCAAATTCCCAAAGCCATTTTTTAGCGCCATTGGTGTTGTCGGCATAAATCAGATCTTCATTTAGGTAGATTTCAGTTTTATTAATTTTGGCGCTAATCTTCTCTTCCGATCGCGTATAGACCTTGAAAAAATAAATCAACCCTGCTAAAAGAGCGACGACCAAAAAGATAATGATAAACAAGTAAATACGAGGGTTGCTTTTTGAGACATTCCGTTCGTCGCCCTCTTCGATAAAATTCCTATCCATTTAGTTACAATTGATTAATTAAAAAATGATTTTCAAAATTTGCAATTAGCGTGAATTCATCATATTGATCGTTTGCTGCAATTGTTTCCGGTTCACAATGCAGTCGTCGAGGTTTTTGGAAATGCGCTCAATATCATTGAGATTACCTTTCAACTCCCGCCTGTCGACGTAATAATTCTCGTAAAACAATGCACCTTGCGCAAAAATACTATATCGACTATCGAAGCTATTTTGTGCGTATAAAGCATTAATGTCCGAGAAGGTCTTTTTAATATCATTTTCAATAAAAACGGCCTGTACGGTCGGATCAAATCTTTTGATCTGCGCCGAAGCGCTATCAACATATTTCAAAGCCAAATTAGCCGATTCCTCAAACTTTTGATCGTCACGTATACGCAGGGCAAGATCTTCTTTAGAGATGGCAAATCGCGGACCGTCGCTGTAAAATAAAACGTACCCCAATAATGTCATTGCCAATACAAATGCGGCCAGCAGCAGCAAAAAATGTTCACGTCGTTCGACTAAGCTTAGTTTAATCATACCTTATCTCCCTACTATAGAACCTTGGTTTACAACTTTGTTAATTTGATTATTCATGGTAATACAACTCTGAAGCTGCATTCGTTTGCTTTCAATTACGTTTTTAGTGGAAAATAAAGAATCCTGTAGGCGCGATACCAATAGGATATCCTTATTCAATCTGCGATAAAGCTTTAAGCTTGCCCTACTGCTATCCACTTTCAGCCCATCGATGACCCTTCCGATATGTCCCGACCCTTTTGCAATTTCATTCTGGAGCACCCGCTTTCGTGCTACCGCAGACATATCGGCATCGCCTTGCCCAATATCTTTGAAATATTGATTGATCTGCGCAAATTGTCTATTGATATCCGTGCGGGCGTTCATTAAATTTTCCACTTCTTCATATTGCTCTTTTAAGATCACGTATTCTTTTTCAGAAGCTTTTAAATAGAGGAATAAGCTGGATAATGCTATCAGTAGTAGAAAGGTGAATGAAATGATAAATTTGCGGTATGCCGCATTTATCTCTTTTTGGTTTATAGGCTTCATAGATCACAATTTATTCTAAAATCACATTACTTCACAATTTGGATAATTAATAAAACTATACGAGGATAAGGTAACCTTAATGACAAGACTATTCTTTCCACAGGGATATTCAAACTAGCACGATAGTTAAATTACCCCTGATCATAAAAAGCAAAAAACAGGCCACAAATCCTTAAACTATTGGGTTTAATCGGCTTATCGTGATAGTGCTAGGGTTTACTTTCCGTTTCATCAAGCGTGACGCTGTACGCATTCTATATGAGATAATGGAAAAAATACGCAATAAAACACTCATTTTCAACAATCTATTTATAATAAGATTTTACATTTGCTATCAGTTATCTTTATAACTCTCTGACCGGCAATTCCTCTTAATTCAATATTAAGTCTATATTAATTAGATAACGTATTAACTGCCTTAATAGTTTTCATTGCCTCTTTAGTAAAGTGTTTTAAAAGGGTTACGGCTAAATATTTTTCTTTACCAAATTTCAAATGAGTCTTTTCCTTTAGGGATGTATAAATACAGGCTTAAAAAACGCGCAAAGGTACCACCTGTATCTCCTTTATACTTACCCCAAATTGCAGAACCACCCCGGAGGCGTAAGTCCAAAGAACTATGCTCCAGGCAAACGAGCTTCCCATCTCCATAAAGTTTTAAGGTAAAATCCTTTATAGGCTCGACTTTAAAAGTAGGATTGTCAAAATAAAACATATCTTCATTCCCACCTTCACGGACATCATTTTCATCCTGATATAAGCTTACAATCTGCCTCACATCACTATTAAAAACTAGTGCACTATATACATCTTTATTTTTATTTGCTATCAAATCCCTAAAATAGTTATAAGCTTCAAGTGTTTTCTCTTCAAGCACATCTTTCGGTAATTTGCTTAAATCCGTTGCGTTAGCTAGCGCAGGGACTTCATACGGTACTGAAGCGTCGAAAGTAACTGTATACTCATAGTACGGTAAACCTGCTCCTATAAAGGTCTTACCATCTTCTTTTTTTAAATTAGCATGTTCTAGTAACTGAACTTGATGATCGAAACCAGCAACTGTATCCATATTATCTCTCGAGAAAAGTGTCAAATTAAATCGGGTAAACGGTGTCAATTCTTGAAACCCTTCGCCATGTTCACGTTCCGTCTGCGGGTAAAGACGATAAGTTATTTTCTGTTTTCCGGATTTAGCTATATAATTATTCAAAGTTATGGGCGACATAATACCACCATCCTGAAAATATTGAAATGCGGGGATATCATTCACAAGGATCTCGAAAAAACACTGCTCGTGATCGATGTAAATATAATACAACGGTTCCTTTGCATAACGTTTTACGAACTTCAATTGAGACTCTACTGCATTTGCTGCATTAACTGTTTTTCCAACGGTGCTAGTAATAGGAGGATTATTCATTCTGTTAATATTATTTTGACATGATACAATTGAAACCGCTAATAATAAAAAGATGATATTTCTCATAAATCATAATAATTGAATTTTCGGCATTTTAAATGTGTGCTCACCAAATAGATTAAATTCCGTATCGATTAAACTAATTTTCTTAGCTTCATCATCCCAAGTTCTATTTTGAGTTCTATCTTTCTTAAAATCTAACTGTACTTTTCCTTTAATGCCCGAAAAGTAAATCGTGTCTTGATAATAAAGCCCTTCACGATCCCCAGCACTCCAGGTGCGTGTATGGTTAAAATGAGATTCCATGCTTGCAGAAAGAAAAGCATCAATACGCGTAGCGAAATTCCCAAAATAACGCTGGGCAGAAAAAGGATCTATAGGTACGCAGCCTACTAAGTGAACTCTACCTTTTGCTTCTAATCTCGCGCTCATTTTAATGGAAGATTCGCCGATAGACTTACCGGCACTGTTATTAAAACCAGAAACGAGCTGATTTTTCACCTCGACCTTGCCATCATATTGCTCGTAGCTAGCAGGTGCGGACACTTTTAGCTGGTATTCCTGTTTAATTTCTCCTGAAAAGAAAATACTGATTTTAGCGTCTACACCTGCCTCATCTAATAATGTCTGAAATCCTTCACCTATACCATCCGTTAGTTTACCAGCTAATTTATTTCGAGCAGTTTTTTTCAAATTATCTTTTAACAAATCATCGCGATTTATTTTTTCTTTTTCTAAAGAATCGGCTAGATCTTTATCATTTTGTATAAAGGAGTTTGCCAATAAATCTTTTAATTCCAATTTCTTAGCAAACTTTATTCCGATCACAGGGTCTGCTTTGATATTAAACTGTGTGACAAAATGAACAATTTTGTTCACTTTTTCGAGGTATGAGCCATAGGTAAATGCAACTTTCGGAAATATAAAATCAAATCCGAGGTCGGTGACTTTCTTTCCAGCATCTTGCACCTTCTTAATTCCCTTAGCCAATTTTTTAAGCTTTGGAAGTTTTGTCGCTGCAGATTCCCCCATTGTCAATACCGCTATAATGATTTCGACAATCATAACCAAAATGGTGAGTGTCAATATCCCTTTTTCAACCAGATCCTGATTACCTTGTGCATAGCTTTCTTCTTTTCCAAATTTACCTCCGCTAAAATTCCATTTTTTTCCATAGCCTAAACCGTACATCTCAGCCTCGGACTTAAAGTACTCGATCACCAATTTCAAAAGTTCACCATGCAGAGGTCCCATCATTGGAAAATACGCCAGCACCTTAAGATAGAGATCGATATACGGCTGTGCCTTTTCCATCAACCCCGCTATACCACGAACAATCGGCGTATCCACTGCGGTCCCGCGGCAGTTCAAAGGATATTTCCCGGTATAATCATACACTGCGTGTATAATCCATACCGCGTCCGTAAATGCATTTACGACAACAGTAGTCTGCGATTTGTCTGGGAAATAAGCACAGGAATTGATGCGTAATTCATACCGATTTGGAGTCAATGCGATCTGAGTCGGAAACATACCTGCTTCAAACGAAAACACTTTTATATTCAGCTTTTCACCGGAGATACTGATATCCTTAACCGCTTCGCGGCTTTGATTAACGTTGACTAATTCAAGGTATTTGGCTTTATTCTTATCATGCTTTTTATCGCCTTTAAATAAGCATCCCGCCGTATCGAAGCCTTTTATATAAATAGACAGATCGGTCTGCTGTTCGATATTAGGGAGAATGGTATTATAAAAAATACGTTTGAGATTTTTCAGATCAAAGGAAATCGCCGTCTTACGATTAATTTGATGGATCGGGCGGTCTTCATTCGTCAAATACTGAAACTGTTTGGCTTTTGATTCACCATATGAACCTACTGTCAGACGATTGCTTACTCCATTGGTATACAGGTAGCTCAAGATTCGGTTAGCACGCTTATCGGTTAAGTTTTGATTATATTCATGGGTATTACGTATATCAGCAAAGGATTCAACCTTGGCGGATATCTGGGGATTATTTTTTAAGAATTTTACAATATTATTCAATATAGCCTTTGATTCCTGCGGCACTTCATACTGATCCGTTCCGTAAAAAAGGTCAAATGAAAAGCGATAATTCTTTTCCGCTACAGCGAAGGTCTTAGGGTCTTTCTCGTTAAATAAAATCGTTACCTTTTCGCGATCATGAACACTGATTGTCTGAAATTTACAGTGGTCATTCTTCTGCGGCTTGGCTTCATTCTCATTTACTGTGACGACTTTATTGGTCGTTGGCATCACGGGTTCTAGCCAAACGCCGACCTGGTTGAGAATATACAGATGTACTGCATGGCGTATATCTTCTTTAGGTGTGGTATCTTTGATATATCCCTTCTGCCCTTTAACCCTGATCATAATGTAAAAGCGCTCTTTGGGTTTCTTAAATCCCATTTTTGTTTTCCATCGCATGGTTTCCGAAGCAGCAATCTCCAGATTTAATTCGCCATTTTTTACAGTTCGTGTGTACGTACCTACGAGCTGATCATCGGTCGCTGAAAACAGGTTTGCCTCACAATTATAAATCTCCACGATACATTCATAATCATTGACACCTTCCAAAACAAGATTGAGCAGTAGTGGACGGTTGAATTGTGTGGGGTTGCCATTATGAATCTGTAGGTTGTTGTTCGGTGTATTTTCTTTCCAATAGGATTTCACCACGCGATAAGGCGCGTAAGCGCGAACAAATACCCCAGTAATTTCCTTATCTTTAAAGCCGGTTAAACTGGCTTCCAAATAAAACCGCGTACCCCCTGCCAAGCTCTTTGGAATTGATAAACTATAGTCGTTGAATTTTTTCTTTTGCTTAAAGTAATCCACACCTCTATTTTCCGATTGCCTGATCCAGAATACTTCACCTTTTTTTTCGGCTTCGGATGTTCCCGGAAACCATTCCGCTACCTGAAACTTGACAGCTGTAGCGGCAGGTATCACAATGACCGAACTGTTCTTGCTTATTAGCGGAGTTCCGGGGAGTACATCAATTCTTTTTACACCTTTCTTTGCCATAAATACGAATTAAGCATCAATAACCTCTTCTTGACTTGTTGTAGAAAGCTCATCAGGTATATCCATTGGATTTAACTGACTCTGTACATTTTCGTCTGCATTTTTTTTGTTCTCATCAGACGGTTCGGCCTTCTGTCCATGTTGCACAATGGATATACAATCTTTTCCACCTATAGGGCAAGTCCCTTTGGAATCTTCCAAAAGTATCTTTCCTCCATTTTTTAAAATAATATCTTGGTAATAATTGGACCATTCGGATACCACTGCATTGCAAGGTTTGTTATTAAGCTTGGAACAAGATCCAAACATATTCTTTTCAAACGTGGCACCTAGATCTACCGTACTCGCGATACTCTTTTTTGTGGCATTTTTATCGTTTACAAATTCCTTGGAATTCTTCAATACTTTTAATTTATCAGGGCTGGTACCGAATTTACACATACATTCGGCACCTTGTACGACTACATGTTTTTCTGCCATAGTTAATCAAATAATTTCTTTAAAAAACTCGCTTGTCTTTCCTTTTCAGGTTCCGCCGCCTGAGATTGATTTGCTATAGTCCAATTATTTTTTGAAAAAAGAGCTGGATTGTCCAATTCAAAATATTTTATTTCTACAGTCATATCTTTATCGCGCTCTCTAAACTGCCACTGCCCTTTGTAAGCCACTATATGATTATGAAAAGGGTTTAATCTGATGAGCGCTTCATAATTACCTTTGTATTTCTGAATTGTTAAACCTTCGTCTTCTTTTAGCTCGCCTTGGTGGATTAACTCAATTGCTCCTTGATCGGTTGTGTGTTCGACAATAGTCTGTTGGGTAAAAAATCCCGGATTTGCGAAGCTTGCAGGCAATGGAAATTTAAAATAATCCCACCGTGTTTTGTCTTCGCCATAGTTTTTAAAAATCGGAAGAAAATAGCTTTGCATAAACCAGTCCCGATAGAGCACAGCAAAAGTAAAACGGTCGAGATCGAATAAGACAGCTTCAGTTTTGACAATATACTTGTCAAAAAATTCACCTTCAAAATAACTCGATAGATTCTTTTTCGTCGCTGTCCAGCGTTTAACTATCGCTGGGTGATTTTCTATAGCTATCGCTTCCCCAAGAGCGTTCACCCTTAGCTGAAGTGGGTAAATCACCTTTCCGGTTTCGTGTGCCAATTTGTCCATCACCAAATCGGGTTCCTTTTCATTGATCCATATATCCTCAGAACGGTTGATCTCAACGACACGATCGCCCGTAGAATGGTCTTCCAAACGCGTAATTACCGTTTCAAATTTAATTTCGTTTTTTTCATCTCCCTCCGAGAAATCTATTTGCACGCCATATTTTCGCCAACTATTGATCGGCCATTGTAGGTTCAGTTGCTGGAATTTGATTTGCTTCAATATTGGAATACTGTTCTGCTCATTATTAGCTTCCAGCAAAGGCGATTGGTAACCAACGCCCTGGGAATCATCATCAACCAACAAACTGAATCTCTTTGTCATATTTCGCCCTCCTTGTTTCCACGACCATGCACCCTTTTATTACTCGCCAATATCAAATTTCCTTCACGCGCTTCCGCATTGAGCTTATCAGCAAGCTTCTGTACCTTCCCAGTAACCTGTAAGCTATATTTTGCTTGCACATTTATTTTAATATTCGTTGCTTGTTTTAAAATTGCCATATTACCTCCTGTCCCGGATTTCAAAAAATGATATAACGTTTCTATTTTAACTCCACCCGTTGCCAGTTGTTATTTGGATCCATTCCGATACCCTCTCTACGCGCCGATCGATGAAAATAACCATAACGCAGAGCTTTTAGTTCATTCAAATTAGCACTTGTTAACTGTTTGCCACCGTACGGATAAGCTGCGCCGTTAAAGACATAAGCACTCAATTTGGACTTTGTGCTCTGCAGTACCGCATGTCCGCTGATCGAATATTTAGCCTCCATTTTGCCGCGGTCCAACGCTGCATTGTTGTCTTTACCAAACTGTCCCATAAAATGTAGCGGTATAAAGCTATATTCTTTGTGAACCATACGTTTCTCACCCCGCAATGCCCAGTACCAGCCATCGGTAATAGTCAATTCACCGGGCTTATACCAACCGTCGGCAATCAATCTATCGCGCAGTCGCTCCAATGTACCTCTTAACATGGCCGTCTCAATTTCCTGTTTGATTTCTGGCCCACTGAGGTAGCTTCCACCGATATCGGAGTGCACTCCTGGCAGATCCTTTTCAATTCCTTTCGGCGTACGCGTAAGCGAGAAGTTCTCCCGCATCTCATCGCGGGCCGTAAAATGCACCACATGTTGTGCCTTTCCGAGCGTATTCAGATTGAGTTCTGCGATATCGTTAGAAAAGCGCGGTATGGGAAGTTCAGAATAGGAAGCAACCGTATCAAAAATGCCAAGGAAATTAACAATCACATGAGCAGGGTTTAAATTAATCCCTTTAAGCTTCAAGGCATAGCCAAGGTGCCCTCCTGCAGGCATTTCCTCGCGGGCAGGCATATTATCACCGTCGTAATAAGCCGTTATTCCCTCGGCCTCTACCTTTCGGCCCTTATAGGCTGCCTTGCCGATCTCGTAGACAAAATTGCGGGCTGCCGCCGCACCGCGGCTAAAGCCGTACACATTAAAAATAATCTGCCGAAGCACTTTACCCGCATTTTCTTCGAACACTCTTTTGATGATATCAGCGGACTGTTCACAACCTTTACGCACCTTAAAACGGATACCCGTAAAACCCGAACCAAACGCATAGCCCATAGTCGAATCCTTTTGGCGGTCGGTGGTTCCTATTCCCTCAATATAGAGGCGGTTGGTATTGGTACAATTCTCCCAAAGCCGCGCTACATTAGACCAGTCATTCTGGTAGCTGGATTCATCGTCTGACTTTCCAAATTTGGCGAAGGAACTATGCCCCGTCCGGCGCGCATCCGTATTGTTTTTGTTATTTTTTGTGCCGTCAAAAAATATATCAATCGTCACGCTGTATTGCTTAGGCGTATTCCTTGGCGGTGGATTATATTCCTTAAATTCAACGTTTGCCATACGATCTAATTATCGACCCGGACCAATGCCGGTTCGTAGCCTACAATTTTTATCTTTTTAGAAGATGAGCGCAAATAGGTATTCAATACATTAGCCGAAGGATCTATCTCAAACAGCAAGTCGATCTTTTCCGTTGGCTCAAATTCCTCAAATGCTTTTTTGAGGATCTCATACTTAAATTTTACGTCAGCCACCCCATACTGCTTATCCCCATCTGCCCATTTCACATACACATGCTCCGGAATGGCTTTCGGCAGATTCGTATTCGCACTGTCGGTGTTCAAAGGCATATCCCTTTCTCCATTGAAGCACTGATAAAAAAAATAATCTTTAGGGCCTAATTTAATGCCCTCTACAGCAAATTTCCATGCATATTTTTTATTGTACTCCATATACAGCTGTGGCTTTGGCCAACCCTGGCCTTCCAAAGTAGCATACAGTTCGTCACCATATAATTTTTGAGGTTGATAGGCTGCGTCGCGATATTCCTTCCGAAAGAAGTGTTCGAAATCCTCATGTGCCGTTTCTGGCGTTATGGTGGTGTCATGCGCCTGAAAGGTAGCTAACAGTACCTGCCGCTGTCCATCCGCCCAAAGAGCCAGTCTCCCTTCTGGAGCAAGGCCAACAATCAAAGTTTTAAAATCATCTTTTTTTTGTGTGCGGACATCTATCGCTCCTTCTTCCCAGATGGTGGTAATCTGCTGTTTATCCAGTTTCCACTTTCCAGTATAGAATTTTTCCTCCTGAATAGCATACCAAGTCATCTGCAGTTCGTCGGGAAGCGCTACAGGCTCATCCGGTGATCCCATTCCTTTAGACTGTACGCTCCAGCCTTGCTGTATTATTCCATAGATCGGACCAAAACGGTAGGTATAATCTTCACTAATCAAAGCCCCATCATATATTTCCACCGGGTATTCCTTGGGCGCAACAAGGGCCCCACTCCATATGTATTTTTTTTCGCTCATTTTTGATTCCTGACAACTCGAAAAGATACTCATCAGCATAAACAGGAGTAAAAAGATCTTATCTATGTCGTTCCTTTTAATCATGCGCTAAAAAAGTTTAGATTTCTCGACACTGTTTATTTCAATTGTTTTTCCGCTCTGCAAGGTCATGTTTTCCTTATTGCTAAAGATGGTCATTTCCGATGCCAGCTCGTTCGATGTTTCGGATTGTCGGTTAAAATCTTTGCTGGCAATCTCGGTACGGTTGTCCGAATCTTCACTAATATCTCCAGTAGCGGTGAGCGAATAATTATTGCCTGCGGTAGTCGCGATATCTTTAGACACAGAAACGGTCTGGTTGTTGCCAACAGACGTACTTTGATCTTTACCTACCTGTACATCCATATTTTCGGTGACATTAATCTGCATATTTTTACAGTTTAACGTCATATTTTCCAGTGCTGTAATCGTCACATTGCTGCCCTGGCTATCGATATGAACAATATTTCCTTTGATATCCGTTATTTTTATACCCTGTGTAGACTGACTATCGTCAAATTCAATCAGATGACCCGACCGCGTGGTAATGCTCTTAAGGTGGTTCTGAATCTGCGGCGTACTATCTGCCGTACTTTGGTTGTATAAGCTCCCCATTACCACAGGCCGCGCTACGCTGCCCTCTTCAAAAGCCACAATGACGTGATCACCAATTTCGGGGATCGAAAGGAAACCCCGATTGACACCCCGGTCGCCCGTACCTGCATTCGGCGTGATGATGCGCAACCATTCGGTTTCGTCATTATTAGCACATTGCCACTTGAAACGCACCCTTATCCTTCCCTGACCACTGGGGTCGTTGTTGTCCACGACATCTGCCATCTGCATATCTGCCTGTGGCCGGATATACTCACGCACCGGTATACGTTCTGTACTCGCTAAAATACCATTAAACCGATTGGTATAGCGGCCCACATCATCAAAGTGGTGTTCCACTTCGGTAATCAGGAATTTACCGAGGGTATCGGTTACAAAACTCAGATCCTGACGCAGGCTTGTCTCAATTTCTATCTGCGCACCAAGCCGGATAGCCGGTGAATCACTGTCGCAAGACACCTGAAGCAACTGACCTACATTGGCCTCTTCCTGCTGCTGCACGATGCGCTGCAGCTCACCCTGTGTATCCACACGGATATCCAGGGGTTGACTAAACACTTTACTAAAGGTTTCGGAAGCCCGCTGCATGGCAAAAACCTGATCCGGATGACCATCCGATTTCACGTTGCTGGTACTTTCCAGCAACTGATCATGTTGAGGCAAGTAGCTAAAGCGGCGGTGGTTGACCGGGCGGATCTGGATACCGTAATCGAGCCGGCTCACTTCGCGTCCATAGGTCACCTTTCCAGCGGGTAAGTCCGATGGTTTGCCAAAATGAAGGCGCTCACCATCGTAATAAAACCATTCGAGGTACTCGGCAGATAGGCGGTTGAGAAATTCAAAATCGCTTTCCCGGTATTGGATCAGGTAATCAATCGGTTCAGATCTACTGGGGTTTACATGCATATGTAGATCGTTCTGTACGACATCCTGGGTAGCCAACTTGACAATATCGCCGAGTGATTTTCCATAATAAGACCCCAGGTCTTTGCCACGATCGATCAATATGGTCGGGCTGTAGCCTTTAATTTGCAACACCCCTTGGTAACCATGGTTTTGCGTCAAGGAGACTTCGGTAATGATGCCCGAAAAATTTTGCATGTTTCCCTGCGCGTAGCCAAAAGAAATCGCCAGTGTACGCCCTACATAAGCGCGGCTATCCTGTAAATTAATCAATCCCGGAATACCGAGCTTACCGTGCTCTATTCGGAGTTCAAACTCGTGGTGGGCATTAAAACGCTGACGAATATTGAACGAAAGGAAATGCGACACTTCCTTTCCGTCAATATGCATCTCAATCAATAATTTTGGCTTATCAAAATACATAAATTAGCTGTTCATAGAGTTTACAAAAAAGACGGTCTTTCTTGCGATAGACCGTCTTTCCAAATTTCATGGTCTATTGCAGCTTTTTAAGCTTTAGGCCAATCATTTTCCAGTGATGCATTTTGCATTTCCAGCACCCGCGATGACAATACCAGAGATAGTGTCATGGGTTTATCGTTGGTGACCGAAATTCCTTCATTATATTGGATGATATACGCGTCCTGAAATTTGAGTTCTTTCATGGTCGCATCTTCCTCACTCTTTTTAAACGTGATCTTGCCGTTCACAGTTTTATACTGATTGTTTACCATCGCTTCAATGACCGAGGTATCTTCGGTCGATTCGACCTCAACCGTAATTGTACCGCCATATACAGACGATGACGGACGTCCTTTAGAGTCCACATCACGGTGCAGGGAAAACCTGCACTGGATCACATCGTATTCCTTACTTCCTAATGTTAATCTTGTTTTAAATGACATAATCGTAATTTTTAATGGTTTAAAATTTAAGTTTACTTACCAAAGCGTGCCTTATCAATACACCTACGGATGTTTGTAAGGGTTACGCTTTTGGCCAGTCTTGTTCGCTCGTTGCTTCACCAATGCTGATGGAACGTGCAGAAATCACAAATTTGTAGGTCATTGCGTGTGATCCTACTATGTTGATTCCTTCCTCGTAGCGAATAATGTAACCATCTTCAAATCTGATTTCTTTCATTTTGGCATCTTCGTCCGGTTTTTTGATCAACAATGTACCTGCAATAGGCTTATATTGGTTGTTGACCATAGCTTCGATGACGGAAGTATCTTCTGTAGATTCTACTTCGACATTGATTGTACCACCATAAACTGAAGATGAAGGACGTCCCTTTGAATCGACGTCGCGGGTAAAGGAGTAGTCAGCATTCAGCACGTCATATTCGTTGCCTGAAAACTGAAGTCTTGCTTTGAAAGCCATAACTTTTGGTTTTAAGTTTAAAATAAATGTTGCGGTCTCACCATGACCGTATGTATCTAATTTACATCAAACTAAATACCAATTGAAAGATTTTCGAATTAATAAATTGTTAAATACCGCAAAATAATACCGCCAACAGTGTTTTAAAAGCAAAAAAAACGTATAAATACTGAAATTATTTTTTGTTCACAAAACAGACTAAGTGTAACAAAAGCAATACACAGCGGATAATGTCGTTTCAAAGCCGACACCCAATTAAATCGTTCTCATCTTTGATGAATTGCTCAATGCGGTAATCGATGTCGCTAGTTCTGCTTCCGTTTCTGGTAACTGAATTTTCAACGAATGCTCAACACGTGCCTGAATATTCTCTACGAACGGCCTGAAGCGCGCATTGTAATTTGCAAAAGCAATTTGATAATCGGTATTGCCTTGTAGTTCTTTAGCCAATAAGGTTGCCCCCTGCATTGCCAAACTTGTCCCCATACCTGTAAAGAAGCTAGGCGCATAGGCCGCATCACCTATCAGAGCAACCCGCCCTTTGGTCCAGGAAGGCATTTTGATCTGACACGCTTCATCAAAATAGAGTTCATCGGTTTGGAGCATGGCTTCCATTATTTGCGGAATTTTCCAATTCCTGTTTTCGCCAAAGTATTCATTTAAAATTTCCTTTGGTTGTTGCCGATCTCGGTAATTCCAATCTAACTTTGGCGCACGAAATAAAAGTATTGCATTCGCAGCATGCTTAAACTGGTAGATGACGGCCTGTTTGCCAAGCTCGCGGTAGACAATGCCTGTAGACTTGGGTCTTCCTGTTTGAATTTGATCAACGTTTGCAAATGCAAAATAGACGCCCAGAAACTTCTTAAAGTCCGCTTCCGGTCCGAAAACAAGTTTTCTCACGATCGAATGGGTTCCATCTGCGCCAAAGACAAAATCGTAAGACTGCGGCCTTCCTTTTTCAAACGATACATCTACCCGGTCATCGTGTTGAACCAGTGCGGATATACTGTCGCCAAAAACAATGTTCACCTCCTTTTTGGGAATAATTTCATACATGATCTTCACCAGATCTCCGCGATGAATCTCGATATCGCCTAGGTATTCAGACAAGGAGTTGATGGAGAAAGTCGCCAACGTTTGGTCGTTTGCATCCACAACTTCATCCGTATGCACAAATTCATTTTGTTTGATCTGATCAAAAATAGCCATCTCACGCGCAATGTCCAATGCCTCACCACGCACATCAATAGGCGAACCTCCTGTCCGGAGATCTTTTCCCAATTCCACCATAGTTACGGAGTAACCAAATTTATTCAACCAGTAGGCTAATGTTAAACCTGCAAAACTGGCACCTGAAATCACTACTCTTTTTTTCATCTTACACTATATTCAATGAGTTAACTTTATTTATAACACAAATTTAGTTGTAGCTTTACAAGTAAAATATTCGAAAAAAAACTATTAATGTTCGAAAAAAATAACTCATATGGATACTCCTGTCGAAAATGACGCTACTCGGTTTGCCAATAAGCTGGGTGTGATTTTCAAAAATGTCTTGCAGCATTTCGATGTGGTCTTTTTTAAAGGCATTACCTTTCTTCCCGATATGGCCATGCATATTGGATCATTCGATGTAAAAAATGATTTTACCCGTATGACAAGCCAGTCTGACATAAGCGACGGCATAGGATTTATATTTTACAATATAGTTGAATACGATATCGAGCGCAAAGATGCGAAGACAAGAGCGCGAAACAAGGCTGAGCCGCCCTATGTGCGTATCTTTCCGTATAACATAGGCCAGACATTACATTTTAAAAAAGGTACACGCCTGTCTTATGTTTCCATCAGTGTGAGCGCGGCTTACCTGAAAACATTTTTACAGGAAGAAGAGTCAACCTTTAAATTTGTGTTTGAAAGTGCAAACAATTTTTGGATCGAAGAACTGATGACCGATGATATCTTGCAGACCATCAATGAGCTGGTAAAAAAACAAGAACCGTCGAGCATGAAAAGCTTTTACTACAAGATGAAAGCGATGGAACTGCTCTTTTACCTGTTCGAAAGCTTAAAAAAGCGTGGCAGGGTGCCTGATCAGAAACTCAGTAAGTTTGATATTGATGCGGTTTATAAAGTTAGGAACAAAATTGTTTCGTCTTTAAGCGATTCAAGCAGCATTGCCGAATTAAAACAGATAGCGGGTATGAACGAACTAAAGCTTCGAAAAATCTTTAAACAGATATTTGGCATGGGCATTTACGATTACTATCAGCTCATGCGCATGAAAGAAGCCGCGCGTCTTATACGCGAAGAAAAGCTGACCGTCACCGAAGCCGGCTATCAGATGGGCTTTGAAAACCTCGGTCATTTCAGTAAAGTATTTGAAAAGCATATAGGCAAAAAACCAAAAAAATATATGCAGAGTTTATAAACAGGCCTTTCATGCATCACCGCCTTAAAACCATAACCTTCCCAACATCCTTTCTGGTACCAATCCTTTTAGCTATCTTCCCAAGATATTCAATTGGCGATAATTCTGCTCTTTATTTTCCGTTATAATCCCCAGAGGGTTGGCTAATCTGCATTTTAATCCCCTTTTTTTTGCACTATCAAAAAAAATAACCGCCAAAAGTTGCTATCCTTCTGGCGGCTTCTACATTCCGTGCAGCGTGATCTTTATGCATCGAAAAGTTCAGCGTACAGCCTAATAGTTCGGTTAATTGGCTTAATCTATTTATCCTCCAATTCTTTTAGGTATTCGATCATGGCATCTAGGCTCTGCAGCAGCTTTTCGCCCTCAAACCCCACCTTTCGAAAACGGATATTTCCTTTTTTGTCTAAGATCAATGTTGTCGGAATTGACGTTATATCCAGCTTACCACTAAGCTTTTTATCTTGGTTGTAATAAAATGGAAAGTCAAACTGGGGATTGGCCTGTGCCCATTTGTAGGCATCTTCCCAACTATTACCACTGCCCGAGTTGAGTACCACAAACTTTACCAGCGGATCATCCGCATATTTCTTATACACTTGATGCAAATAAGGAAAAGAAGCAATGCAAGGTTTACACCACGTTGCCCAAAAGTCAATGATGACAATTTTATCCTTCAGCCCCGACTCAAGCAATGGTTTTTTGTCCATATCAACGATACTGAAGTCCGCTGGAAATGGCGCACTGCCGATGATTTTCTGGAACTCCTGATCATATTCCTGTTTCCACTGCTTGTCTAGCCTGCTATAATAGGCTCGTCGTGTTACAGGGTTGTTGACGCCGATTTTCTCGATCGCGCTGTCGAGAAGCTCACGCGTTGTCGCATCGAAAGGTGCATAACGATAGGCCGCCTCCAATATGGGTAAAGCATTTTCTGGCTCATTCCATCGCTGATATTGAACGGCCACTGCCCGAAGCAGCGGCGCCGACTGAAGTGTCGGAATACTTTTGGTAAACCATTTCCGGGCAGTCTCCTGTTGGTTTAACTGCGCGCTGATTAGTCCCTGGTTAGCTATGATTTCTGCTTTTATCGCAGCAAGCTTATCCGCCCTGGCCGGATCATGGGCAACCAGATAACCCGTTTCGGGGAAATAACGTATTAAGCTCACGGGATAAGATCCAACACTGTCGAGCAGATACAAGTTGAGTTTGGCGGCATCTTGGAGCATCAGCTTATGATCCAATAGCAGTTGTACGTACTGATTGTAAGCGCGCCATTTGTAGGGATCTTGTTCCCAACGGGTAATCAGCGGGAAATATTTCTTGGCTTGTACGCTGTCGCCATGCCGTACATAGTAGCTAAAAAGATACTCATACGCGCTGCCATAAGCCGCCTCGTTTTCGGTCGTCTTGCGGGAAAGAAGCTGCCCTATCTGCGCCACTACCTTGGCGGAGTCTTGCTCACGGAACAGCTGATTGAGCCGGTAAGATATCCCGATTTTCTTGTATGGAAACTCATTGATCACAACCTGACGGATCGAATCCACTTTTTGGTTTTGACCCAGTATCAGATAGCCCATCGTCACCTTGTTGAGGTTTCCTTCAACAAGTGGATTGCTTCTAAATTTTTGCTCCACCACTGCCAAGCCTTTTTTTAACAGCTGCGCCTGTTGGTCGGGACTAGCGTTTTTCATCTGTAGCACAATCAGGCGGAGCTGTGCCTCATAATTGTCGGGATATAAGCTCAGCTCCTTCTTGAGGTAATATTCCTGTGTAGCAAGGATATGATCCGACGTCTTATCTTGGACCGGTACGCTATACGATTTACCCAGGTAATTACCGGAAATCAACTGACCATCCTTGTAAATATAGATCTCATATTGACTGCTATCGCTTGCCCGCTGTACAAATTTCTTTTCTTTATCGGCGATGGTAAAACAGGAAAAGTTGGCGTAGGGCGGCAGTTTAAAGCGTACCCACCACTTCCCATTTTCCTTTTGCATCGGCAAACGGTTCGGATATTCATAAAAATTGGAATAGTTGAAGTCCACGAAAAATGGTCCGGCATTCTTAATTGCTGCAGATTGACTGGGGTCAAAGCTTATCGTCACCGTATCTCCAGCTGCTGCTTTCTGCGGAATAATCGTTACCTGTGCCTGCGCGATGATGGTTACCTGCAGTAAAATAAGCCACAAGGCATGTTTATATAGTCTAATCATTCTGTTGGAGGTTAGGATTGGTTACCAGGATAGCACTAGCGATGGGTATTTTGGTATCGCTTTCGCTAAAGTCTGTTTTAATTTTTGAGAGTACAGGCAGCGCCCTGTTTGTTCGCACCAAGTCAAACCAACGGTGCCCCCATTCGCCGAGCAGTTCCAGCTGGCGCTCTTTTTCAAGTGCCAGGGCGATGCCGCCTTTGTCCAGGGTTTGTGGCAATGCAGCAAGGCCTGCACGTTCGCGGATCTGGTTAAGGTCTTGCAGTGCTGCCTGCAATTTGTTTTGATTGAGCCGCGCCTCGGCACGGATCAGGTACTGTTCGGCAAGGCGTAACACCGTATTATACTCCGTAATCGGAGTGCCTGTCCGCACTTTGTACTTGTATGGCATATAAAGGGTCTTATTATTGACCACATAAGGTTTTAACCACATGGTTTTGCGTAAGTCGTTTGCCTCATAGGCCGCCACCGTACTATCGTATACCTGATAGTAGCTTCGTGCAGTAGCTACTGTCGGAACAATGCTAAAGCCCTCCCAGGTGTTGACCCCGGCAGTAGAAAGATTTACCGTCTGCAGTTGCCAAATTGCTTCTTTGCTTGTTTTCAAAAAAACGGTATTGAGATCGCGCGACAGTTCATATCGGTTATCCGCGATAACTTGGTCTGCCATCGCTTCGGCATTCGCCCAGTCTTCCTGATAAAGGTATACCCGGGCCAATAGTGCATCCACCGCTTTTCTATTCGGCCGCGTACGCTCATTGCCCTGGTAGTTATCTGAAATATCGGAAGCAGCTTTCTTTAGGTCGTCCACCATAAAGGCGTAAAGCGCTTCCCGCGAAGCTGGGCCCTTTTGATTGTTGGCTTCCAAGTCTTTGGTATCTGTGATCAAAGGCACTTTAGTGAAGAGGTTGCTCAGGTAAAAGTAATTGAACACCCGCGTAAATCGAGCTTCTGCCGATAACTGCGCTTTCACGGAGCTGCTGAGTGCCGACGCTTCCACGCCCTCAATAATCTTATTGCTGTGACTGATATAACTATAGGGCTGCGACCAAAGTCGGTCGAGATAAGAGGTGGCCGGACTTAGTCTATTGTATTTGTATTCATCATAGCTTGTAAAGGCTGAATTGTAATCATCGGCCAGACTGGACAGTACAATCGTCATCAGCGCACTGGCGAACTGGTTGTTGTAGTTGTTCATACTCGTATAGAGTCCACCCACGGTTGCAGTCGCCGTTTTTTCATCGCTGAAGGCCGACTCGGCTGCCACCTCAGTCTTGGGTGGGTCCACTTCCAGAAACTTAGTGCAGGATAGGTTCATCAGTGGTGCTGCAAAAAGGCTGTAGATAATATATTTGTTCATGAGATATGTCTTTAGTCGTTTTATGATCATTAAAAAGTAAGCTGAACCGCAACGGTGTAGGTACGCATCGAAGGCGTTGCGCTGTTCCGTACCGAACCAAAAGGATTAACATCCGAAAGATACGTGCGGTCAAAACCAGGTATCTCGGGATCCATACCCCTAAAGTTTGTCCAGGTAATGAGGTTCTGCGCGTTAAATTGGATCAGCGCCCGACTGATATGGATTCGCTGCGTCCATTTAGAAATGTCGTAACTGAGCGATACGTTTTTTAAGCGGATGAAAGACGCATCGTCCCAAACCGCCGACGAATACCGGTAGTAATTGCGATAAGCCAGATTGGCTTCATTGGCACTGTTTGCCGTAGCACGTGGTACATCTGTCAGGTCTCCGGGCTGCTGCCAGCGGTCTAACACATATTCATCCAGATTGGCCAATCCACCAATAGTCGAGGCCTGAGGCCCATAACCAATGGACGGCCCCTCCTGTTTGACAAACTGAAAGAGGAATCCAAGGCTGATGTCGCCATAACTGAGGTTGTTGCCGATACCGCCATAATATTTAGGCAGAAGTGAACCCAGCGTCACATAGTCATTGAAATCGCTGATTTTGCCATCACCATCCACATCCCGAAATTGGGCGATCCCAGTTTGCGGATCCACCCCTGTAAACTCAAATCCACGGACGATACGCGTGGACTCGCCAATGACGTATCGTCGTGCATCGCTGCTGCTCTCCAAGCCGGGATATTTTAGTAGGGTATTTGACGGAAACGTCATGTTAAAATTGGTTTTCCAGCTAAACTTTTCATTTTGGATAGTATGGCTATTAAACTCTAATTCAAAACCTTTATTCTCAATCAGCGCTGGCATATTTCCAAAATAAGAATTAAAGCCTGTTTGCGGAGCGAGCACGATATTGATCAGCTGATTATCGGATCTATTGTTGTAATAGTTGGCCGTAAGGAAAATACGATCTTTTAAAAATCCGAGGTCTAGGCCCAGTTCTTTCTTTTTGATTTCTTCCCATCCAAAATTCGGATTGAACACCCGTGTTGGATAAAGCCCCGTGATGCCCTGGTAAGCAAAACCCGTCCCCCAAGTATCGAGGTACTGGTAATCTCCGATCTGGTCATTACCCGTCACCCCCCAGCTTGCACGTAGCTTACCAAAACTCAGGATAGACTGGTCCTGAAGAAATTGTTCGCTGCTAAACACCCAGGCTGCACCGATAGACCCAAAATTACCGTACTTATTGTTGGGGCCGAAACGCGAAGAGCCATCTCTTCGGTAACTGACATTTACCAAATACCTGTCGTCATAGGCATAATTGATCCGACCAAATGCAGACTGGTAGCGGTAATCGGCATACTGGTTGTTACGCAAGACGAGAATGCCTGCGGCAGCCCTATTGGCTAACTGAGAATCACTTGGATAACTACTACCATCTAAATAGTTACCTTCGCTAACCCGCTGCTGCCAGGTACCGCCCAACAATAGCTTCAAATCGTGCTTACCGAAAGCTTTGCTGTAATTTAACTGTGGCTCTACGATATAGGACTGGTAATCCGAATTTCCGTAAGAAGCCATTGAACCCGTACTCGTCAGTGGATTAAATCCTATGTTGGGCAACAGACGAGTCTGATCCATGCTTTTGAGGTTATAGCCCACACTGACCTTAGCAACCAATTCCGGTAAAATAGCGTACTCGGCAGACAGGTTGGCCAGCAGGGATTTTGATTTTGACACACTAGAGCGCTCCATATAGGCGGCAGGATTCTGCAAACTCTGCTGGAACCAATAATAGTTTCCCTTTTCATCGTATAATGGATAATTGGGCGCCAGGTTATAAAACTGTGCAATATCAGTCGGTACCGTATTGTTACGGTCCAGGTTGAGGTTGAAGCTGCTGTTGAGTTTAAAGCGCTGGTCTTTGGATTGTGTCGCGAGATTGAGCAGTGCTCCGCCACGCTGATAATTCTGGTTGCCGGGCAAAGGATCGCCCTGACGATTAAAATTGGTACTAACTAGATATTGGGTATATTCATCTCCGCCAGAAAATGAGAGCTGATACGTTGAGAAAGGAGCACGCGCACCATAGAACTCTTTTTGCCAGTCACTGGATGCGGACTGATCCCAAGTCAATAGATCTGGCGCATTATCTGCCGTCGCTGTCCAATTGTCGTTTTTAAAGCCTTCCCTACGGATGTCCAAATACTGCTGGGTATTGAGCATCTTGAGGTTTCGAATCGCCTTACCTGTACCCACATTGGCATTAAAGTCTATTTTAAGTCCGCTTTTATTTCCCTTTTTCGTTGTGATCAAAATCACGCCGTTACCGCCTCTGGATCCATAAATGGCTGTTGCATCGGCATCCTTCAAGACATCAATCCGTTCAATATCCCTGGGGTTGATCAGGCTAAGTGGGCTTTGATTGCCATTGGCCGAGGCAAACTGATTCATGCTTTCGTCCGAAAATTGAATGCCATCAATAATGTAGAGCGGACTGCTGCCATTGCTGAGCGAATTGACTCCACGCAGTTGCACCTGAAAAGAGCTGCCCGGCAATCCCGAATTGGATGCGATATTGAGTCCTGCAACACGACCTTGCAGCGCCCCCAGAGGATCCAATACCGGCTGGGTCTCGATTTCCTTAGCGGTAACACTGGATACCGAACCGGTATTTTTGCGCACCGAAGATGTACCGTAACCGATCACAACCACTTCATCCAGATTGCCCGGATCCATCTCTAGGCTTATCTCCACATGTCCGTTATTACCCACCCGGACTTCCCTGCTGCGGTAGCCTACATAACTTAAAAGTAATACATCCTCTTGCTGCAAACCAGTTAAACTAAAACCACCGCTAGCATTCGTCACCGTACTGGCTATCTTATTTTTAACACGTACACTCACCCCTTCAAGAGGCAAACCTGCGGCATTACTGATGCGGCCCGTTATGGTTAGCTGCTGCGCCTTACCAGCTGCTCTGCCCTGTAACACGATGGTGTTTTTGACAATTTGGTAGCGTATGCCTTTGGCTGAGAACGCCTGCCTGAGGAGTTCAGGAATATTGGCGTTGTTTAAATTAACATCTACTGGTAGATCCGGATTGATCTCATTGGGATCATACACAAAGCGATAATCGCTGCGTTGCTCAATGGATTTGACGAGCTGTTTAAATCGGACATGGTCAATCGACTTGTCTGCCTGCTGGCTCAAGGCATAGCCATTCACATGCATCAGCATCAATAGCAGGGTTTTTACGGACTTTTTCATAAGGTATTTAGATTGAAAATTCGTTTGTTACTTTTTTGGTTAGGGAATAAGCAAGAGTTCGTTTTTCTCAATGGTATAATTTATACCGGCGAAGCGTAAAATCTTCAGCACTTCTTCAAAGGATTCTTTTTTGCTGATTTTTCCACTAAGGACTTTATTTTTATAGGCAGGCGACAGGCTATAGGTGAAATTGTACCAGCGCGCCAGATCCGCTAAAATGTCAGGCAACGGTGTCTGGTCAAATTCAAAGTACCCATCTTTCCAGTTGGCTATATCGGGCAGGCTGTTTTCCGCCAGCCGATGGAAAGCGCCATTCAGCACATTCAGCTGGATCATCTCTCCTGGTAGCAGAATCTCGTCCAGACCAGCATTGCTGACCCGTATTTTCCCTTCGTCTAGCTGGGTCGTTAAAAGCGCATTATCCTTTGGGTATAACTTCACATTGAAAGCTGTCCCCAGAGCTTCGATACTGGTGTTCCCCACATGCACCACAAAGGGTTTCGCTTTATTTTTGGCCACCTTAAAATAAGCTTCACCTTCCAGAAATACCGAACGTTTATATTCATTATACCCCGGTTCGATTTTCAGCTTGCTGTCGGCATTTAACCACACCATCGTACCGTCCGGAAGTTGCATCTTAAATTCCTGTCCCCTTTTGGTTTGCAGGGCCACGTTGCTATCCTTATGCCGATCGAGCCATTCGGGGCTAAACGGCGTTTCCTTACTCAGGCTAACCACCTCATTTCCGATCAACAGATCGGCCTGAAATTGACCAATACTAAATGGCAATGGCTGCGGAGCTTGCTGCCGCGGGGAAAAGAAGTATATCGCCGCACCGGCCATCAAAAAAAACACCATACTGGCCGCTACCTTCAGATAGGCTTTTTTATGGCGTTTAGCCCGCCATTCAGGACCAAAAATATGCTGTTGGAAAAACCGGTCTTCGGCAGCCAGATCCAGTTCGGGGATGTCTTTTGCATTATTTTGCCGGCTAAGCTGATTGTACCAACTTTCGACAAGTGCATTTTCTTCGGCGCTGCACATACCTTGTTGATACTTCTGCAGTAACTGTTTCGTTAATCGTGGTTTCATAGGTCCTATCCTGTATACTATTTAGTAGACAGGATAGCGGCGGCTTAGTGGTAGAAAAAAATGAAAATTGTGCGTATTTTTTTTCTTAGAACTGTCAAAGCATTGTAAATCTGTTTTTTAACAGTCTGTTCGGAAATATCAAGTTCCGCTGCGATCTCGCGATAACTCCGTTGTTCAAACCGGCTTTTCCTGAAGATCAGTGCCATTTTACGCGGTAGCTTTTCAATCGCTTTGTCGATCTGCTCCGCTAATTCTTTTTCCCGCAACAGTTCGTCGGGCATCACTTCGAATGTTGGGACGGTATGTTGCAGGTAGTTATCATATTTACGTCCGACATCTTGGTTTGCAATGCGGTTGATCACCAGATTACGGGCAGAGCGATAAAGATAAGCCTGATACGAGTGCAAGATTTCCAGACGCTCCATGCGGTCCCAGAGATTGGTAAAAATTTCCTGCACAATATCACGGGCCTCGTCCTGGTCATCCAACATGCGGAAAACATGCACGTACAGCTTGCCCCAATTTTCTTCATAAAGTTGGGTAAACAATTGTCTGACATGCGTTACGTTCATCCTCGATGGTTTAGCTATTGTTGATTAGTCAAAATTAGGCTTTATTTTTAGGAAAGTCAATTGATGATGGATTTCTTACAAAACCAGTAGAATAATGCAAGGGCAGGATTGCTTTGCGCGGCAAGGTCCCCTACACCACCACGAACTGGATAATCGCCTCATGGAATGAGCCCGCAGCACGTAAGGATACCCTTTGGCGTTCTAAATACGTTGTCTACGTATAAGTCCCCTATCGGTAAAATAGGCAAACGAATGCAGCAGCACATCCCTTCCCTAAGTAAGTGTCTTTGGACGGGCGCTGTTTTTATGATCATTAATGAATTGAATATTATGCTTGCAATGAATTACCGAGGGCCTTATCGCGTACGCGCCGATAAAAATGCCCCCATGCCAGAGATCATCCATCCGCAGGATGCCATCGTGAGGGTCTTGCGTTCCTGTATCTGCGGATCTGACTTGCATCTTTACCATGGTCTTGTACCAGACACCCGGGTGGGCTCTACCTTTGGACACGAGTTTATAGGTGAAGTGGTCGAGTTAGGCACTGGAATAGAAAATTTACACGTTGGCGACCGGGTGATGGTGCCTTTCAATATTGCCTGTGGTAAATGTGCCTTCTGTCGGCAGGAGCTGTATGGTAACTGCCATGAATCCAATCCTGAAGCGACTGCGGTGGGCGGTATCTTTGGCTATTCCCATACTGCGGGTGGTTATGCGGGTGGGCAAGCCGAATATGTTCGGGTGCCCTACGCAGATGTTGGTCCGGTCGTCATTCCCGACTGGATGGATCCCGACGATGCGGTTTTGCTGACCGATGTTGTACCTACAGGTTATCAGGCGGCCGAAATGGCGGGAATTCAACCCGGAGATACGGTGGTGGTCTTTGGTGCTGGTCCAATTGGTATTATGGCAGCCAAGTGCTCCTGGCTGTTCGGGGCAGCACGCGTGATTATAATCGACCATGTCGACTATCGGCTCGAATTTGCCGAACGCTACGCCCAGTGTGAAGCAGTCAATTTTCGTTCCATTGGCGATCCCGTTGTTTTTATCAAGACAATCACCGATTCACTGGGCGCTGATGTGTGCATCGATGCGGTAGGCTGTGAGGCGGCAGGTAACACCATGAATAGTCTTTTGGGACGATACTTAATGTTACAGGGCGGATCGACCACGGCATTACATTGGGCGATTAATAGCGTAAAAAAAGGGGGTATTGTGTCTATTGTAGGCGTCTATGGTCCTACAAATAGTTTGGTTCCTATTGGCAATGTGTTAAATAAAGGAATCACCATACGGGCCAACCAAGCTTCGGTGAAGCGGCTGCTACCCAAACTGATCCAGCATGTTAAGGATGGCGTTATCAATCCCAAAGAGCTGATTACACATCGGGTTCCGCTCGAAGAAGTCGGTGATGCATATCACCTCTTCTCTTCCAAATTGGATCATTGTATCAAAACTGTGTTAATTCCACCATCGGCTTCGATTTAAGATATTTTATTATGATAACAGATCAAACTACACCCGAAGATTTTATCAACGATAGACAATCGGATTACGGACATATCAAGGGCTGGGCAATCGATTTTGACCCCAAAAACGACCCCACCTATCCCATCAAAAAACGAAACAACCAAGAACATCAGGGCTATTCGTGGCAGCGACCGCCATTGCAGGAAGAAACGGTTGAGATACTGCATTCTGTTGAACGCCCCAACCTAACAGCGGTTTATGGAACCGGCAATCCGCCCAAAGGGCTGAGTGGCGTCATTCGGCGCTTTGCCTTTAAGTATAGCGAATCCAGCTACGGCCGCTGGCTCCCGCTGGTACTGGCAGACCGTGTCGATATGCTGGAAGGTGTTGTTGAAGACATCGCGAAAGGCCATCTTCCCAATATCGCCAAAGAACTTGGACTAGGTGCCGAATGGAAGTATAATAAAAAAGCTTTCATAGGGAAAACTATTGTCGCTGGGCTATTGATTGGATTAGTAGCTTTTCAGCTTTGTTCGAAAAGGGAAAATAAAAGATAAACTAATTATACCAAATCCACTCTGTTGCTATTGATAAGCAACAGAATGGATCTTGGGTATCTCGAGGTCGTCTCCCCAATGACCCCGCCTAAAAAGTTGAATTTTCGCAAAAAATTCATACTTATTTTATTAAAAAGTTATATTTGTGTTATTAATTGATGAAGTTTGGCAAAAAACACAGGGCTGATCTTCTGTTATTCACCTTAGAAAAACGTACTACACACAACATGCAGGACAACGATTACGCCATACTATCCGATGGAATCTTGGTTGATCTGATACGCCAGGATGACGAGAAAGCCTTCTCTGTCATTTACCAGCGCTATAGTATGCCTTTGTACGTCCATGCAAACAGATTTATTCGCGATCGCGAGGAGGCAAGAGATATCCTTCAAAAAGTATTTGTCAAGATCTGGTCGATACGTAACAGGCTGCCGACCGACATCAAGCTTTCTGCCTATCTCTATCAAATCGTTAAAAATGAATTGATCAACCATATTTCGCACAGCAAAGTGGTGGATAAATACCTAGAAAGTATGTCTTCTTATGCATCCACCTACGTAGCAGATACCGATCATGTGATACGCGAGAAACAATTGCAGGACATCATCGAGCGAGAGATCCAAAATCTTCCAGAAAAAATGCGTGAAGTATTTCAATTAAGCCGTAAGCAGTACCTCAGCCACAAGGAGATTGCCGAAAAACTAGGCATCAGCGAAAAGACAGTAAAGAATCAACTATCGAATGCACTTCATTTGTTGCGCCAGAAATTGCCCTTACTTCTGTTTATCCTTGCTTTTTTTCCGGACCAATCTCAGTAGCCCCATTTTTTTTAAAAAAAAATCATTTTGATCTGGGACCTGTTGCCGAGCTAACTGTTATACTCCCAAACAACAACACAATCATACGTGAGAGAACCGTTAAAAGTAGATCGTGATCTACTAAAAAGATATGCATTAGATCGATGTTCGGACAGCGAAAAAGCCTTTGTGGATGATTGGTATATCAGCCATGCAGAACAGCTTCCTGATTTTGATCTAACAGCTCAAGAATTGCAGGCGGATCTTTCCGATATCTGGAACCGCGTCGAGAGCGACATCCATCTACCACATCGATCCAGATCCAATTGGAAGAAATGGTTTGCAGCAGCGGCATCTATTGCTGTGATTGGTTTTTCTTCCTATTATTTGATTAGACATGATTCTTCCTCCTCAACCCAGGATATTAGCAGTGGAATAGGTACTACAGATGTTGTTACAGGCTCGTCCATTAATCAACAGCATCTTCCCATTCCGCCAGCAAGCAGTGGCGCTTCCTTGATTTTGTCGAACGGCGAACAAATCGAGCTAAATAAAAGCAATGGGTCTTACAATCGAAAAGACCACGAAATCCTTATCGACTGGAGCGATAACGAACAACTTGTTTACCAGGCCGACGACTCCAGAAATAACAGCCAAGCCATACTAAGCAATACACTTGTGGTACCAAAGGGCAATACTTACAAAATTCGGCTTGGGGATGGCACGCAAGTCACACTCAACGCGGATAGTAAATTAACTTTTCCGATACGGTTTACAGGTACCAAACGCGAAGTAACCCTGGAGGGCGAAGCGTACTTCGAAGTGAGCAAACGGCAAATTAGTGCGGGCGATAAAATGATCAAGCAGGAATTTATTGTCCACGCCGGACAAAATGCCATTCAGGTTTTAGGTACAAAGTTCAATGTCAAAGCTTATCGTGAAGACAAACAGCAAAGTTTTACCCTGGAAGAAGGAGCTATTGCTTTAAACAATCCTACCAATCCAGCCCCTATCCTATTAAAACCCGGTCAAAAAATCCTACAAACAGGCAACGAATTTACACTGCTAGAAGTCGACCTAGCGAAAGATCTTTCTTGGAAAAACGGCGATTTTTACTTTGATTCGGCTACGTTACAAGAGATCATGGCCCAGATATCAAGATGGTACAATATCGACGTAGTGTACCTCGGTCCGATTAACAACCAACGGTATATCAGCAGTATATCGCGCAAAAAAACATTACAGGAAGTACTTGAAATATTAGAAACCACCACAGGTATCAAATTTGAAATCCGCACGAAAAACAAGGAAAGGAGGTTGATGGTAATACCCTAACGAAAGAAAAATCACGATTTCAAAATAAATCTAGAGGCGTTGCACCGCCCCTAGAACTGATTTTTGAATTCACGCCTAGCATTATTACGAAATTATGAACTGCATGACATGTCTCCTTGTCTAGAGGGACATCCATGTCCAAAAATCAACAAACAAATGTATCAATATTTTTTTGCTAATGAAAAGTATCAGGTAAATCAACCGACCAACAGACCGCCTATCTTTTCCAACTTTATAATCAAATTGCTTATGCGATTTCAATTATTTTGCATGTTGTTTTTGGTTTTGTTTTTACAAACAGCCACGGCCCTGCATGGCCAAAACAAAATCAACCTAAATGTCAAACGTGCCAGCCTTGAGCAGATCCTGCAACAGGTACGTGCACAGACAGGGTACGATTATGTGATCCGTCCCGAACACAACAAATCGTTCTCAGCACTCACAATCAACTTAAGTGATCTTGAACTTACCGAGGTGCTTGCGCTCTGCTTTCAAGGACAATCACTGGGCTTTACTGTTCGCAACAATACCATTATTGTCACCGATCAGCAGCAGCAACGCACCATTAATGGCATCGTTACCGATACCCAACAAAGGCCACTTGCCGGAGCAACTGTACGGATCAAGGGTACCAATAACCAAACGCGAACAAATGGAAAGGGAATATTTGTATTATCCAATGTTGCCAGCGATGCCATACTTGAAATCAGCTACTTGGGCTATGAATTAAGACAGATAGACCTCAGTGGTACTCCTGCAAGTAATCTGGGACCGCTATTTGTGCTCAAACAACAGATTGCTGCGCTCGATGAAGTATCTGTTATGGCAAATACAGGGTATCAAAAGCTCGACCCCAGCAAAGCCACAGGCTCTTTGGTCGTTATAGACGACAAAAAAATACAGGAAAGTCCAGCTTTGAGCCTGATCGAACGATTGGAAGGGCAAATTCCTGGCGTTCAATTCGACACGCGTACCAACAGCATCCTTGTGCGCTCGCCAAATACCTTTTCCAGTACGTCCAGTACACCTTTGATCGTTATCGACGGATTTCCGGCTATGGAACAACAATTGAGCAGCAATCCTACAGGATCAGGCAACCGACTTTCGGCCACCACTACTAGTGCCGGTATACTCAACAACTTCAATCCCGACGATATCGCCAGCATTACCGTGCTGAAAGATGCCGCCGCAGCCTCTATCTGGGGATCAAGAGCTGCTAATGGAGTGATTGTCATCGAAACAAAGGCCGGCAAAATGGGAAAAAATAGCATCAACTTTTCATCTACACTCGGAACCTCTGCTCCGCCAAACCTGCATAATTTACGGAACATGAATGCTGCAGAGTATATCGACTTTGAAAAAGAGCTCTTCGATAATAATTTTTATTACGATCCTGCCTCTGGCTGGCGCGCACCAAATCGCTCTGACGCCATCATGACGATGTTCCGTGCCAAACGCGGCGAAATCAGTTCGGACGAAGAAAGTAGCATCCTCAGTCAGCTAGGACAAATGGACAATCGTCAGCAGATCCGCGACCAGCTGTTACAGGCCGCGCAAAGCCAACAATATAACCTATCTTTCAATGGCGCAGTGCAGGGAGCCCGCTATTACGCTTCGGCGGTGTACTCAAAGGACAGACCGATCTACCGGGAGAACAATGCCAACAACATGTTCTTGACTTTCAATATAGAAAACAATTATTTTAACAACAAGCTAAAAGTGTCTTTAGGACTCAACCATATCATTCAAAAAAGCAAGGTGAACAATGCTGCAATTCTTGCCATCAGTCCGGGAACTTTTGGGCTCACTCCCTACAATATGTTATTGGACGACAATGGAAATAGCATCAGCCGCTATTTTGCTTTCACTCCACAGGTTGCCCAACAACGTTTTGAGAGCCAAGGATACTTACCATGGTCGTATAACCACCTGGATGAACTAAACCTCAGCAGCGACAGATACGACAACAATTTGACGCGCTTCACCGGTCAATTGACTTATCATCCGTTGAGCTGGCTGAATGCATCCCTATCAGGATCCTATCAAAAGGGCCTCCGTAATATGGAAAGCCTCCACGACCGCGACAGCTATGAAATGCGCGACCTAATCAATAGCGGCACCACACTCAGCAGCACAGGGAAACTGACCTATGGTGTTCCTTTGGGCGGCAAATACGTCACTTCTAACAGCAAAACAGACGATTACTCCCTACGCTTCCAATTGGATGGAACCAAAAAATTTAACGATATCCACCAGATAGACCTATTTGCCGGTAGCGAGATCCGCCAGAGCCAGATGATGGGCTATCTACAAACACGTTATGGTTTTGATAAAGATACCTATCAGTCTACTGTTATCAATCCGACAGTTCCATACAAGGATATCTACGGCGCCAATAAGACATTAAATATACAGGATGCCCCCATCAATATCGACCGGATACGCTACCTGAGTTACTACGCCAACGCAGGATATACACTGCTTGAGAAGTACTTCTTAACCAGCAGCCTACGTTTTGACGATGCGACGATTATCGGTATCGACCGCTCGAAGCGCGCTAAACCTTTTTGGTCTACCGGCCTGCGCTGGGACCTACAAAGGGAAAACTTTATGCGTGCGCTGCCCTGGATAAACGCACTTAGCTGGCGTGGAAGCATTGGTACAGGAGGATCTGTACCTCGTGACGGTACCTCATACACCTTGTATTCTGCTTCCATAACCGATTTTTATACCCAGCTTCCTACTGGATCAATCAGCATTCCGGCCAACCAGCTGCTGGGCTGGGAAACGACACGGACGTTTAATACCGGACTGGATTTCAGTGCCCTAAATAGCCGTTTGACAGTCAACCTGGATTATTACACAAAAAGGTCTTACGGTATTGTTGCTTCCGTACCATACAATGCAACCTATGGATGGTCAAGCCTGTCTTTCAACACCGCCAATATGAAAAGTCAGGGTATTGACCTGAGCATTCAGGGGCAGATCGTTCAAGGGCCAAACTGGAGGTGGAATAGTGCTTTCAACCTAGCTTATAGCAACAACGAAGTGACAGACGACCGCTTTCCAAATACGTTGAAGACCCCAGGTGAGACCTCCACACCAATTGAAGGCTACCCTATTGATCAAATCTTTGCTTACCATTGGGCGGGGCTCGACAACAAAGGCCGCTCCCAAATTCGTGACGGCCAGGGCAAGGTCTTCGACTCAGAAGCCTCTACCGATGATTTTAAACCCACTGACCTACGGTATATGGGACGCATGAATGCACCTTATTTTGGTGGCTGGACAAACACCCTTTCGTACAAGAACTTTAGTTTTACAGCGCGCATGACAATGAAATTTGGTCACAAAGTGCGTTGGAAAGAAGTCAATTCCGCTCAATATCCGAGCAATACAGCAGGTTTTGATGGCTATCTGGCCAACAGCAAGGCTTTGGTAGAGCGCTGGCGTAAACCCGGGGATGAGGCGCATACCGACATCCCTGGCGTCATCAATACCAGCCTCAATAGCATACAACGGTTTGAGTACGCCGACATCAATGTCGTCGATGCCAGTCACATCCGCCTGCAGATGCTCGCCCTAAACTATAGCTTTCCGGCAAGCCTGCTAGGCAACAACAAGGCCATCAAATCGTTGAGCATAGGCGCCACGGCGACCAATCTCGGCCTTTTGTGGAAGAAGACAGACCGCGATATCGACCCCGATTATATGTTTGACGGTAGATATGCCAGTATGCCGCCCGTCACGAGCTATGTATTTCGCATCAATATGGGATTTTAAGAATTATGAACATGAAACACAAGATTATCACCTTCAGCCTTGCTGCCATATTAGTTTCTAGCCTGGCATCCTGCCGTAAATTCGTGGAGATAGACCTGGTCGGCAAACGTGAACTTAAATATACTCAGGACTATCAGAGCCTGCTCAATAACAGCACCTCGGTAGAGCGATCGTATTACTGGCCGGTCCTGGCCAGCGACGATATCTATGGATCGGATGACGCTTATCTGAATACGTTTTTTCTGACCGACGCCAATGCCTATAGCTGGAAAAGCGACATTGTCGGCGACAACAATGAAGATCCGGACTGGGCAGACCAGTACAAACAAATTTATCTGTTCAATCAAGTTGCAACAGAGATTATGGGCAGTCAGGGCGGAACGGACGCCCAAAAGAGAAATATTTTGGGCCAGGCTAAGGTACATCGCGCGCTCAATTATTTTAATCTGGTCAACAGCTACGCCAAGCAGTACGATGCTTCAACAGCCCATACTGACCTGGGCATTCCGCTATTGACAAGTCCCGATCTATATGCCAAGTTAGACCGTAAACCGGTGGAAACAGTATACACGCAGATTATTGACGATCTGACTTCGGCTATTCCAGACCTTCCCGAGCAGGCGAACTTTAATATGCTCGCATCGCGGTCGGCTGCGGAAGCTATCCTGGCACGCGTTTATCTACAGATGCGCGACTATGGCAAAGCACTGTACTATGCAGAGCTTGTACTGGCCAAGCCAGCGTATAAACTGATCGATCTCAAACAGTACAAAGCTACACCAAACAGCTATCCGAATATCCTTAATGATACGGAAGAGATTTTTATAAAAAGCTTGCGTAATTCATTTCCCACCTTGTCCTTAAATCCCGAGTTATTGGCCCTTTTTGAACCTGGCGACCTTCGTGCTACACTCTTTACGGTCGACGGCGGCGTTTTTACCTGGAGCCCTTTCAAGGGCAAAGCGTACAATAAACACCGTATTATCTCAGCCAATGGCAAAGTGACCAATGGCCCAACGCTTCCCGAGCTGATGCTCATCAAAGCAGAGGCCCTGGCCCGCAACAATGACCGTTTTACAGAAGCGGTAGCTGTATTAAACACCCTCCGAAGCAAGCGCTTTGAAGAGCGCGCATACAAGCCACTCCAGGCGATGGATCAACAGGCTATCCTCAAGATCGTCATCAACGAGCGGCGAAAAGAACTGATGGGAAAGGGTTTACGCTGGTTTGATCAGAAGCGCCTTGCCGCCGAACCCGGGTTTATCAATACACAGACCCGTACTTACAAAGGTGAGTCATTTACCCTGGCTCCCAACAGCAATCGGTATGTCCTGCCTATTGCATCCAAATACATTGTTTTAAATCCTGAAATCATTCAGAATCCGAGGTAACAACAACATCATATATGATCCCCGCTGCTAGCGGATGTACAACGTATTTCCGCAGGCAACAGACACAGTGTGCATGGCAACATAAACACCGTGTCCGGGGATTACTCATACCAAAATAAAAGATAACATGAGCACAGCAAACGACACTCCCATTGTTCAGGTGGTAGATCTTTCCCATCGATACAACGTCCAATGGGCTATCCGTGACATTAATTTTGAAGTTCAAAAAAATGGTATCTACGGCCTATTAGGAGCCAATGGAGCGGGAAAATCTACGACCATGAATATCATGTGCGGCGTAGTAAATCAGTCGCACGGTGAAGTTTTTATCCGGGGCATTAGCATGGCACAGCATCCGGTAGAAGCAAAGAAACATATTGGTTTTTTACCACAACAGCCACCTTTGCTTCCCGAGTTGACTGTAGAGGAATATCTCATCCACACAGCAAATTTACGGCTAATGGCACCCGAAAAAATCCCAGCTGCCATCGAACGCGTGCTGTCTAAATGCAGCATTGCCCATTTTCGCCACCGGCTGCTTAAAAACCTTTCTGGTGGCTACCAGCAGCGGGTGGGAATAGCTCAGGCCATTATCCATGAGCCTGATTTTGTTGTATTGGATGAACCGACCAATGGTCTTGACCCCAACCAGATCCTCGACATCCGGCACCTCATCCGCGAGATTGCGGCCGAACGTACCGTTGTGCTATCCACACATATCCTGCAAGAAGTACAGGCGTTGTGCGATCATATCTGGATGATCCACGAGGGCCGCATGATATTTTCCGGTTCACTTGAAGAATTTGACAACCAAGTTGCACCCAATAGTGTTGTTGTCAGCCTAATATCTCCACCGTCCATGGAGGCCTTCCAGCAACTTCCAGGCTTTGTTGACATGGAGCCTTTAGGCAACATTAAGTTTCGAATACGTTCCACGAACACCCAGGAACTCGTCGAAGCCTTGGTAGAAAAAAGCGTCCAGGAAAAATGGAATCTGATCGAGATCTATTCCGAGAAAAGTTCGCTCGAGACCGTATTTGCCGAAATGACTCGAAAAAAAAGAAAAGTATAATTCAACCCAACGATGAAAACAACATTAAAAATAGCAAAAACAGAACTGCAGGTACTTTTTTACTCACCCGTTGCCTGGCTTGTCCTGATGATCTTTACCTTTCAGATAGGCTACTTATTTTCTGCCTCCTATGCTGGGATGGTTCAGTTGCAGTCCATGAAAATCGACCTTGTTAATACCACTGAAAGCTTATTTTCATCGGCCTGGGGCGGTATATATCCAAAAGTACAGTCCTATCTCTACCTCTACATGCCCTTATTGACCATGAGCATCATGAGCCGCGAATACAGCAGTGGTTCCATCAAATTACTGTACTCCTCACCCATTACCAACAGCCAGATTATTCTCGGCAAATATATTGCATTGCTGCTTTTTGGCCTTGTCCTCACTTTGTCGGTATCCATCCTCGTCATTTTTACCATGGGGACCGTAGTGAATGCAGATATCGGCCCAATGATGACAGGCTTGCTTGGACTTTTCCTGTTGTTGTCTGCCTATGCTGCTGTCGGTCTTTTTATGTCTTCATTGACCAGCTATAATATCGTGGCAGCTATCGGTACGCTCTGTGTATTTGCAATGATGAACTTTGCACGTGGCCTTTGGCAGGATATTCCCTTTGTGCGCGAAATTACCTACTGGCTGGCCATCAACGGCCGTGCCGACACCTTTATCGCAGGTTTGATCACAACAGAAGACATTCTTTACTTTATACTTGTTAACGTCCTTTTTGTCAGCTACTCTATCTTCCGCCTGCAGGCTATCCGAAAGAAACAGTCGGCTGGTAAAAACCTACTGAAATTTGGCGGCATCACCCTGGCTGTGTTCTTCATTGGATACCTGACCACACTCCCGTTTATCAAGTTATACTACGACAGCACCTACCGAAAGAGCAATACGCTACGCCCCAGTAGCCAAGCGATCATGGACAAACTAACCGGTGGATTTAAGATCACGACCTACGTCAATATGCTCGATGGCAACAGTTTTATCGGCCTACCTTCCTCGTATAAAACCGATGTGGGCTCGTTTGAGAAATACATCCGTTTCAAGCCCGAAATAGAGATGGAATACGTGTACTACTACCATCAGACCGAAAATCCCATTCTCGACCGACAGTTTCCAAAGCTCAATGCCGAACAGCGCCTGGACACCCTGCGGAAATTCAACAAATGGAATTTTGAGATCCTGCCCTACGAAGCCATCAAAAAACGGGTAGACCTCTCTTCAGAAAACTATCGTTTTGTCCGCGTACTGGAACGCGATAACGGGCGGAAGACCTTTTTACGTGTTTACGACGACATGCAGCGCGTGCCGATGGAATCAGAAATCAGCGCAGCCATCAAACGTTTGGTCATGGATGAGCTACCTGTGGTCGGCTTTGTATCGGGTCATGGCGAGCGCAACAGCAACTCTACCCAAGATCGTGGCTACAAAACCATTACCCAAGAAAAGACATTCCGTTATTCGATGATCAATCAAGGATTTGATTTCAAAGAGCTCGACCTTTCAAAGCCCGTTCCGGAGAATATCAACATCTTGATCATAGCCGAACCACGGCAGGCCTACAATGACCAGGAGTTATCCAACCTGCATTCTTATATCGCCAGCGGCCGCAATATGATGCTTGCCGGAGAGCCGGGGCAGGAGGCTATTTTTAATCGCATCGCCGCACCATTGGGCGTTAGCTTGGAACCAGGTGTGCTGGTCAAAAAGCAAGAAGCCTTACAGCCAGACCTGCTGGCACTCAAACCAACCCAGGCCGGTGAGGACTTTTCTTATTACCTCAAACCGATGGCCCGCCGCGAAGAAGTTGTCACTCTGTTAGGTACAGCCGGTATCCTAGTATCACCACAGTCTCCTTTCCAATCCAAGGTACTTTTTGCTTCGGATACGACCGGCACGTGGAATGAGCTCGAAAACCTCAATTTTATTGATAACAGACCCATCATTAACATCGCCGCCGGTGAGCGCGAAGGGAGCCGCCCCACGGTGGTGGCGCTATCCCGAAAAGTCGGTAAAAAAGAACAAAAGATACTGGTTACGGGAGATGCGGACTGGATTAGCAACAGTGAGCTTTTCATCAAACGCAATCAGGTCAATGCATCCAACTTTTCATTGGTCAGTGCAGCTTTCTCCTGGCTTAGTGATGGCGAAGTACCCGTGGATATGCGTCTGCCCGATTCGATTGATAAAAGCCTCAGGCTCGGCGAAAGCAGCTGGACCTATTTTGAATTGCTGATCAAATACATCATACCACTGAGTATGCTGAGCGCCGGTCTTATTATCTGGATCAGAAGAAGGGGGCGTTAATTATGGGATTATTAATAGACAAACAGACCCGGGACGATCTATCGATTTTTGCAGCAAGGGGTACCGCATCCATCTTTGGCCTCTATAACAAAACGGCTACCTCCGGCGGAGCCGAAATATTGGAAGAATGGTTTAACTATCCACTTTCAGATGCTCAGGCCATTGGCAAACGTACCGCTACGATTCAGCATTTTATGGATCAGCCCATGTTATTCCCTTTCCAGTCCAGCTGGTTTGACCAGGCTTTATTTTATCTGGACATGGCCGATGAACGTAGCCGCCTGCGGACAGGAAATCTGACTTTGAAAGAACGCTTCCAGCAATTTGTCGGTGGCGATACCGATTACAAAAAAGTGATTGCCGGCATGATTGCCTGCAGTAAAATTATGCACGCCTGGAAAGCGCTTATCGATTCCAGCACCGGCCCCGAAGGTAGCTACCAGGAAGAATTAAAACAATGGGCGCTCAAATTTGAGAACAGTGGATTAGAACAGATTCCATTGCTTCAAGAAAAAGAGGCGCTAAAGCGTGAGACGGTTATCCAGTACGACAATATCCTCCGCTTTGAGGAAAAAGATCTTTTGTTAGCTATCCTACGTGATATTTATACCTTCGATGTTTACCTCAGTGTCGCCCAAGTCGCCAATGAGCAGCATTTCGTCCTTCCAACAGTCGACAGCAGTATGGATCAACGCCTCATCTATGAAGGGGTATTTCATCCACTGGTCAGGAATGCCAAAGGCAACGACCACTACATGGACCGTTTAAACAATCTCACCTTCCTGACTGGCGCCAATATGGCAGGAAAGTCGACGTTTATGAAATCTTTAGGTATTGCACTTTATTTGGCCCATGTCGGCTTCCCGGTGCCCGCAAAACGCTTGGTATTCAGTCCGCGGGACGGGATTTTTACCTCGATCAATCTGCCCGACAATATCGCAATGGGCTACAGCCATTTTTATGCCGAGGTCTTACGGATTAAAAAGGTGGCCCAGCAGCTCGCCGAAGGGCGCAGGCTTTTCGTCATTTTCGACGAGATGTTTCGAGGCACCAATGTCAAAGATGCCTTCGAGGGCACGGTTGAAGTAGTATCGAGGCTATACCATCATCCCAGATGTCAGTTTGTACTATCCACCCATATTCTCGAAGCCGGAGAGCAGCTGAAGCAATCGTATCCCGATATCAAATTTGTTTTTTTACCCACCACAATGCTACAGGGCAAGCCAAGCTACAGCTACGCGTTGCAACAGGGGATTTCGGCTGATAGGCATGGCATGATCATCATCGAAAACGAAGGCATCATTGATTTATTAACTTCTCAAAAACACAAGGGCGCATGAGTTTCATTATTGATAAACAAACACTTCAGGATCTCAATATTTCCGGAAAATATAAACGCGATTCCATCTTTTCACTTTATAACAAGACCGAGACTTTTGGCGGGGAGTTGCTGCTCGAAAAACTTTTCCTGCAGCCCTTTAACGACCCTGTGGCCATTGATCGGCAGGCAGCGCTGATTTCATTTTTCAGAAGTTCGCAGCAGACATTCCAGATCAACCCAGACGATCTCGATATTGTGCAAAATTTTACCAATAGTTATTCGGATCGGCACTTTGCCCTGGCCCTGGTTCATGCGGGCCGCCGCAAACTGCTGGCCGCGCTGGGTTTAAAAGAAGAAAAGAAATACCTGGAATCCGGCATTCGAGCCACCCTTCGAATCATGCTGCAATTAGCCAGTTACCTATCCGAACTTCAGCAGCAAGACAAAATAGGGCTGCTTCGGGGAAGCATCTTTGATCAAGCCTGGCTGCGCGAGGAATACACCCAACTCTCGCAGTTACAGCATAAAATCGAATCGCATGCAGACAGCATCCCGCTTGGTCTAGCGGCAAGCTGTGATTATCAATTGCGGCAAAAGTGGTCCAAAGAAATTCAGCAGAGTCTCTCAGCCATCTATCACATCGATCTTTATCAGTCCATTGCTTCTGTGGCCAACGCCAGAGGGTTTGTCAGGGCAGAAGTACTTGCAGCAGAACGACAACATATTCTGCTTGAAAATGTTTACCATCCTACTATTCCCAACGCCGTGGGCAATGACCTCACGTTTGATGGAGAGCAGAATCTTCTCTTTCTGACTGGGGCAAATATGGCTGGAAAATCCACCTACATGAAAAGCTTTGGCATCGCCATCTATCTTGCCCATATTGGCCTTCCGGTACCGGCCAACCGCATGTCATTTTCTGTAAAAGATGGTTTATATAGCTCCATCAACGTGTCGGACGACATCGATATGGGACACAGCCACTATTATGCGGAAGTGCTCCGCGTCAAAAAGGTGGCCGAGTATGTCAACCAAGGTAAAAATATGGTGGTTATTTTTGATGAACTCTTCAAAGGTACCAATGTCAAGGATGCCTTTGAAGCCACCCTTACCGTCACACGCGCCTTTCAGCAACACCACAATTGCCAGTATCTGATTTCTACACACATTGTTGAAGTAGGCCAGCAGCTGCAGCAAGAAGATCGTTCGGTTCAGTTTATCTATATGCCTACCGAAATGCGCGGCCAAGTGCCCTACTACGCTTATCGCTCGGCGCAAGGAATCAGCAGTGACAAACATGGTATGGTACTGATCCAAAAAGAAAACGTACTTGAATTATTAGAACACAACAGCAAATAGTTAAACATGCGAAACACCACCCTATTTTTCACACTTCTGGCCCTATCCATTGGAGCAGCAGCACCAACAGTCAGCTATGCCCAAAAAGCAAAGCCAGTAAATTCCGTCAGTTTAAATAAGCCTATACCCCTTGACCCCGCTATTAAGGTAGGAAAACTGCCCAACGGTTTTCACTATTTTATCCTGCGGAACAGCGAGCCCAAAGAACGCGTGCTTTTTTACCTGGCCAACAAGGTCGGCTCGCTACAGGAAACTGACAAACAGCAAGGACTAGCCCACTTTTTGGAACATATGAACTTCAATGGGACAACCCATTTTCCAAAGAATAACCTTGTAGACTACTTACAAAAATCAGGAATACGCTTTGGTGCTGACCTCAATGCTTATACAGGCTTCGAAGAGACCGTATATCAATTGCCTTTACCGACCACAGACCCGGTACTTTTGCGCCAAGGTATCCTGATCATGCGCGACTGGGCGAATGGTGCTTTACTTGAAGATGACGAAATTGATCAGGAGCGCGGTGTCATTCTTGAGGAGAAACGGCAGCGCGGTGGTCTTTCGCACCGCCTACAGGAAAAAACGTTTCCTTTATTGACGAATCAATCGCGTTATGCATTCCGTATGCCAATCGGAACCGATGAAGTGCTCAACAATTTCAAGCACCAAGAGATCCGGCAGTTTCATAAAGACTGGTACCGTCCCGAACTACAGGCGCTAATCGTCGTAGGCGATATCGACGTCAATGCAATCGAAAAAGAGATTGTCGCTCAATTTTCCGGATTAAAAAATCCAAAGAACGCCCCACGATCCAAAAGCTATCCAATTGCGCTAACCGGCAAGAACCAATTTTTAGCCTTTACCGATCCCGAAGTCACGCAAAGCTCCCTGCAGATTTTATATAAACAAGAAGCACGGAAAACGAGGCAACTAAGCGACTATAAAAACGCATTGGCTAAAGATTTCTTTATTCAGCTCTGTAATATGCGTCTTGCCGAACAAACGCGGAAATCGGCGACACCCTATCTGGCAGCATCGCTAAGCAACAGTGCACTTGTGGGCAATATCGAAACCAACGGCATCCAGATTACACCGAAGCCCGATAGTCTGCAATCCAGTATCAATGCCGTATATTACACACTGGCCCAGATTGCCAAACACGGTTTTACCAACGATGAAGTCGATCGGTTGAAGTCCGACTACCGCAGCATGCTGATACAGAGCCTCAAAGAATACGACAAAACAGACTCCAAATCCTTTATGGATCAGATTCTGGCCTACTACCTCAAAGGAGATCCCGCTCCTTCTTTCCAATTTCTGCAGCCTATCCTGCTCAATGCACTGGAGGAAATCCGTATGAACGATATCCTGACCTATGGTAAAGAATTCGAAGGTCATCAGAATCGCGACATGGTGTTGGTTTATAATGACGATGTTAAGGTAGTGCCCAACGAGTCTACATTGAATGACTGGATCGTCAACGCATCAAAACAGGAGGTAAGCGCCTATCAAGAAGAACAACTTGCAGAACAATTATTACCCACTTTACCACAGCCTGGACAGATTGTCAGCGAACAGGATGATCAGAAAGTAGGCACGCAGACGCTTTTGCTCAGCAATGGCGCCAAGGTTATCCTCAAGCCTACCAATTTAAAAAACGATGAAATCCTGTTGACCTCTTATAGTCCTGGCGGATATTCCCAGTATGCACTTAAAGATTTTCAGTCCGCAACCAATGCTGTCGCTATCGTTACCAACAGCGGACTAGGTCCTTTTAATTCACTTCAGCTCTCGCGCTACCTCAATGGCAAGAATGCCACGGCCAGCCCTTTTATCAATGAAATCGGCGAAGGCATTAAAGCACAAGCTAACCGTGAAGATCTACAGACCGCATTTGAGCTCGTGTACGGTTATTTCACCGTGCCGCGTTTAGATCGGGAAATTAATAAGACCAATCTCGAAAAAACCAAGTTGTCTCTCAAAAACAGGCAGCAGCAGGCCAGTACCTTCTTTAGCGATTCTATTGCTGCCGTTTTGTACAACAACGATCCACGTAAGAATGCCCCCACCTTAAAAAAAATCGAGGAGATTGACTTTGACCGCTCTTTTGAAATCTATAAAGACCGATTTGCGGATGCTTCAGATTTCACATTTGTAATCGTCGGCAATTTTGACCGTGCTTTTATAGATCCCTATATCAAGCAATATTTGGCCACCTTGCCCAGCATCCAACGCAAAGAATCCTTTGTAGACAACGGCGTTTATCCGCCAAAGGTGGGTATGCAACGCTCCATTCATAAGGGAAAAGAAGAGAAGTCCACCGTGGCAATGGCCTATCTCGGTACTTACGAAGATTATAGCGAATTCAATAATCTGTTGATGGACGCCTTATCAAGCAGCCTAACCATCAAACTGACCGAACGACTACGGGAAAAAGAAGGCGGTATTTATTCCATCAGCGTATCTCCTTCCCTTGCGAAGAATCCACGAAAGCGGTTTGGTATGAATATATCTTTCACTACGGCCCCCGGACAAGTGGATAAACTTGTGGCCGCCGCCCTCGAAGAGATTGAACTGATCCGTAAACATGGGCCATCGCAGGAAGATATTGATAAATACATTGCCGAAAAACTGCTGAGTAGCAGTCAGCAGCTGCAATACAATGGTTTTTGGTTGTCATACCTATTGAGCAGTTCCATTGATCAGCTTGATGCGGCGCGTATTTTTAATGAGCGTGAGCAGATAAAGTCGATTACTCCCGCAAAGGTGCAAGAACTCGCGCAGAAATACCTGGAGCCAAGCCATCTGTTTCAGTTTACACTTTATCCTGAGCAATAATTCGCTGTTGTTTGTTTCATTATATCAGTCATCGTAAGGTGACAGAGAGCCGTTTGAGAAATCTCAAACGGCTTTATTATACCATGGGGGTTAACTTATCCGCTTGTTATCCGCATAAGCCATCAGCATACTACCCTACTGCTGGTACCGCCCTGAGATTTGTATTCGAACTGTCCATTTTCGAACAAATACCGTTCGCGTCCGAACAAGTCCTCTATTCAAAACCGATATGAACACCTCATTTACAGCGCATTGAAATATTGGCAGATAAATTGGTTAGCATAAATACACAACACGTTATTATGCTTTCAAATTATCTCAAAATTGCCTTTCGCCATCTTTCAAAGAATAGTGGTTTTACCGCAATAAATAGTATCGGACTAGCTTCTGGAATGACTGCTGCACTGCTGATCATGCTATGGGTAAAGAGCGAATTTAGCTTTGACCGATTTTATACCAACAACGATCAGATCTATGCTGTAGGGATGAACGATGTGTGGGAAGGTGAAGCCGTAGAGCATTTTTATACCCCTAAACCGATGGCTCGGGCTTTAAAAACTGACTTTCCAGAAATACATACCATTACACGAGTGGATAAGGGCACTGGATTTCTGTTAACCCATCAAGAAACCAAACTCGCGAAAGAACCCGGTGTTTTCGTCGATAGCACATTCTTAAAAATATTTGATTATCAAGTGATCGCGGGCAATCCGCTCGAGGCATTAAAAAATCCCAATCAGATTGTCTTGACAAAATCTTTGGCGGAAAGATTATTTGGGCATTCAAACCCTATCAACCAGACAATCCGATTGGACAGCACCCAAGTCTCAACGGTGTCTGCCATCATTGAAGACATTCCAGACCATTCGTTTATGAAAGGAAGCACCTATCTGGTCCCTTGGACATTAATGGAGAAGATAGGCTATTCAGATGATTATTGGGGAAATAATTCCATTCAGACCTACATTAAGCTGAATAAAAATGTAAACGTCGATCAGTTCCAAAAGAATATTAAATATTTCCTGAGAAAGCACACAGACACCAAAGCTGTCAATTTTATTCAACCTATTGGCGATAAGTGGCTATACAGCAGTTTTACCGAGAAGGGAAAGCCAACCTCGCCACGCATTGTGCTGGTTCGTTCATTTATTGCCATTGCCTGTTTGATCCTGATCATTGCCTGCATTAATTTTATGAATTTAAGTACGGCACAGAGTGAAAAAAGAGCGAAGGAAGTGGGGGTCCGAAAAGTCGTGGGTGCAAATAAAAAATGGCTGATCGGGCAGTTCCTCACAGAATCTATGGTAATCTCATGCATTGCAGGCCTATTCTCTCTGTTAATTACTTTAGTAGTGCTTCCCTATTTTAATGAATTGGTCTTGAGAAAGCTTGCTATCCCGTTTGACGATCTTACTTTCTGGGCGATGTTTGCAGGATTTATTTTAGTTGCGGGACTTCTTTCAGGAAGCTACCCAGCATTTTATCTGTCTTCCTTCCTCCCAACAAAAGTGTTGAAAGGCAAATTTCTTGCTATTCAACAGAAATTCAATCCGCGTAAAATCCTGGTTATTTCCCAATTTTGCATTGCAATCATTCTTATCATCACCACATTATCCATTCATCGACAAATAAAATATGCTCAAAATAGAGCAATCGGCTATAACAAGGAAAGCCTGGTCAGTATTATCGATCAAGGAGAAATCAGCAAAAACAGATTACTGATAAAAAACAGATTACTTTCTTCGGGAATCGCCAAGCAGGTATCCAGAACCTCCTCCCCGCTAACACAGGCGATGAGCTTCAACTACATGGAATGGCAGGGTAAGCCCAAAGATAATAATACCATTTTTGCCCGAATGGGAGCCGACGAAAACCTGGTCAACACGGCAGAGCTGCAGTTAGTTGCCGGACGCGATTTTGATTTGACAAAATTTCCTACAGACTCTACTGCTATGATCATCAATGAATCAGCTGCCAAAATATTTAACTTTGACGATCCAATCGGCAAAACAGTTGTCGATGGTAGTCATTGGCACATCGTAGGGATAGTGAAGGATTTTATTCAGGAATCGCCCTTCAGTCCTATTAGTCCACTGGTCATCCAGGGAGCTTCTGCAGGCACGCATGTTACCAATATCCGCATCCATGATCATCTGTCCACGTCCGATGCGCTTGCGGCAATGGAGAAGATCTTTAAAGAGTATAATCCCGACTACCCCTTTGAATATTCTTTTGTAGACAGCAAGTACGCCGAAAAATTTAAAGATTTTCAACAATTGGGCACACTTTCAACGCTATTTTCACTGTTGACCATTTTTATTTCGTGTCTCGGTTTATATGGTCTGACAGCTTACATGGCTGAGAGCAGGACCAAAGAAATTGGTATCCATAAAGTATTGGGCGCTTCTATTTTTAAGATTATGCGTATGCTATCTCAAGAATTTGTCCTGTTAATTCTTTTGTCCTGTTTAGTCGCCTTTCCGATCGCCTATTATATTGCCGATGACCTCCTCAGCGAATATACTTATCGCATTACTATCACCTGGGACATCTTTGTTACTGCGGGAATGGGCGCGCTGCTAATAGCATTACTCACCATCAGTTATCACGCGATCAAAGCAGCCCTCATCAATCCGGTTGTCAGTTTGAGAGACGAGTAAAATCATTTATATTTGTGTGACGAACAATTATTAATATTTCTGCTAAAGCAATGAAAATAAGCGTGCTATTTTTATGGATACTTGTAAGTTTACCGATTTTGAACTTTGCTCAAAACTGCACTTGTGAATCCAATTTTTTGTGGGTAAAAAAAACGTTTGAAGAGAATGATGCTGGCTTTCAATACATCATCAGCAAAAAGGGACTGGATGCCTATGCTTTACACAATGCCCTGTATCTTGAAAAAGTTAAAAAATTGCCCAACAATCAGGAGTGTGCCCGACTGCTCAATCAGTGGGTCCGTTTCTTTCGTAATGGACATATCGGCGTAAATTATGTTGGAAAAACAACGGAAGTTAATAATCAGGCTACAAAAAAAACCGAGCAGCCTATTGGAGAGGTCCAAAATCCGCTGAACGCCACAAAACCATTTTTCGAAAAAATCAATGAAAGCACTGCTTACATTCGGGTTCCAGATTTTGAAATAACCGAAAAGGATGCGATCGACAGCGTGATATTAGCCAACCGGAAGATCATCTTATCGACTGAAAATTTTATTATTGACGTTAGAAATAATCCAGGGGGAAGCGATGCGAGCTACAGCAGCTTGATTCCGTTGCTGTACACGCAACCGATAAGAACAGTCGGTGCCTTGTTTTATTCGACCGACTTAAACAATCAACGTATGCTGGAACTAAGCCAAAACCCCGATTTTGATGAAGAATCGAAGCAGACATTCAAAAAATACTACGAGAAGTTGGCGGCACATAAAGGCGAGTATATTGATTTGTTCGATAAAAAAGTTAACATCACCAAGCAGGATACGGCCTACCCTTATCCCAAAAACATCGGGATCCTCATCAATGAAAATAACGGGAGCACAACGGAGCAATTTTTATTGTCCGCCATGCAAAGTAAAAAGGTAAAATTGTATGGTCGAACAACCAAAGGAATGCTCGATATCTCTAACGTCAATATTGTGACATCACCCTGTGGGGATATTGAACTGTACTATGGCTTATCTAAAAGTTTCCGTATTCCAGAATTCCCTGTAGACGACATTGGATTACGGCCCGACGTATTTATTGATAAGACCATTGATGCAAACGAATGGATAAATTTTGTGAGCGATCACCTTAATGGGAAATGATATGCTATTTCTGCTCTGCGCGCTTGGCATGCACCCAATAGCTAAAAGCCTCATCAATGTTGAATATGCCTTCTGGTGTGAGTATGAAAACCCTATGAGGACGGAAAATTCCCGCTCTCATAGGGTTAATCCTTTTATTTGATCAGCTTACTTATTTTGTCGGCGACATCTTCCCCCCTTAGGTTACTACCAATAATGACACCATTAGGATCGAGCAAAAAATTCTGCGGGACAGAACTGATACCATACAAAACAGCGGCCTCATTTTTCCATCCTTTTAAATCACAGACATGTATCCACGGTAAACCATCCTGTTTCACCGCATGTTCCCAGACATCCTTATTACTATCCAGGGAGACACCTACAATTTCAAAGTTTTTGTCTTTCAGCTCCGCATAGGCTTTGATCAGATGTGGATTCTCCGCCCTACAAGGTGCACACCAGCTAGCCCAAAAATCGATCAGCACATATTTACCGCGTAATGAAGCAAGATCAAAAAGCTTACTCTGTAGATCCATCTGTTTAAAATAAGTTGCTTTTACGCCTACCTGTCCCCGTTTGGTGGCTATGATCTGTTGCTGGGCCAACACCCCCAGCTTAGACGCACGCAAGGAGCTGGAAAACTGCTGAAACAAGGGTTCCATCTCCTCGGGATTAAATCTTCCGAACAGAAGATTATAGTAAAAAACGTCCAAGCCCATATACGTATTAAAATGCTTGCGTACAAAGTCAGTCCTTATCTGTTTTATCTCCTTAACAAGTCGGGCTACACTATCCGATGCCCTATGCCACGCCTCATCTTTAGTTTTACCTGCAAATTTGTTATTCAGTTGGATAATTTTTTCACTTAATGGTTTTATGGCATCTTCAATTTCCTTGCTTTCATCTTCGGCCACCGATCCTTCTACACGGGCATGTTTAATGGAATCCTGTGCTTTCAGGGTGATAGCTGAGTTTTCAATAAAAAAAGCAATGTAATCGTTATCTGAGCTAGATTTCAGAGCTGTGTTGCGAACAACCGATACCATCGCCCTTTCTGGCTGGTCTACTTTTCCGGTAAATCGAAATCTTCCATTGACCACATCCACCGAATCTTTGCTCCTATAACGTTCATTTTCCACCATGAGCAAATAAGCCTTCGCGGGCGATCGCAGGTTAAGTACTTCGCCGCTTACTGTAAAACCGCGTTGTGCCATCAAGCCTATCGGCAGGAAAGCCAGAGCCAAACATACAATTCTAAAAATATTTTTCATTTTTTCTCTATTTATCATTTAACTAAAATCCCAAAATTTCGCCCAGCTTTTTATCCAGATCCTCGCCACGCAGATTTTTGGCAAGGATTACCCCCTCTGGAGAAATCAGATAATTTGTCGGAATAGCCTGTACGCCGTAATCTACTGCAGATTGACTTTTAAAACCTTTTAGTTCAGATACCTGTGTCCAGGGCATGCCATCCTGCGCTACCGCATGAAGCCAGGCTTTGCGTGCATTCGGGTCATCCAAAGAAACACCTAGAATCGTAAATTTTTTACTTTTAAATTTATTATATGCCTTTAGCAGGTTAGGGTTTTCTGCACGACAGGGGGTGCACCACGACGCCCAAAAATCGACCAGCACGTACTGTCCCCTAAAATCAGCTAGTTTCACCAATCTCCCGGAGGAATCGGGCTGCACAAAATCCATGGCTTGTGCACCAATATTTGTTTTTTTTCCCTTATCGATTATACTGAGCAATTGCTGGCCCAATTTCGATTGCCGGAGCTCAGGACTAAAATGAGCAAACCTGCGCTCCGCCGTGTCTGGATTAAAATTGTATCCTAATTCCACCTCATTAAAAGTATACAATGCGATGAAAGAATTTGGATACTCGGCAATAAAGATCCGGCTGACGCTGTCGTATCCAATTTGCGTTTCTTTCATAACCTTGCCAAGAGGCTTGGTCAATAATGTATCCTTTTTCTGCTCCGGTGTCCAGCTGTAAAACACCTGTTTTATGGAATCTGCAACCTTTCGATAGGGTGCACGCAAGCCAATAAGAACCTCGTTTTCGGCATTGCTTCTCGAGCCACTGATCCGAGCTTCATCAAATGAAGAAGCCGATTCGACAGTAATCTTGGCATTTTCAAGATAAAAATACAGGTATTCATCAGGTTTGGCCATATTACCCTTTGAATCGGTGTTTCGTAACATTAAAATTGCAAAGAGGGGATTTTCAACATTCCCTTTGAAGGTGAATTGCCCTTTCTTTAACATCGTCGAATCTTTCAGCTCATTGCCATCTTTGTAATAGCTCAGATACACTTTTGCCGAAGTTATTGACGGATTTAATTTACCTTGTAATAAAAAGCCGTTTTGAGCCATCAGCGTCCAGGGGGCAAACAAGGCAAATACGATTAAAAATTTAATGATCTTCATTTTTTATATGATTTATTGATTTTAAGTTTAAGGAACCAATGATATATCACTGATAAATATTGTGGAATACGTTGATGAATATTTGACAGACGATAGTGCAGTGAAGCGAAGGTGCCTTGCCGTAGTGATTCCTATGTCCAGTGTTTGCCTATTGTTGACAATGTCTCCGGAAAAGGTTCCTTTATTCACCCAATTTATCCCATCCATACTTGTTTCGATCTGTATCGAAGTTGGATAACCGCCTTGTGCAGGATAATTCAACTGGGTGGGCAATGCATAACTTACGGCCGAAAACGTTACATCACGATTAAAATTAAGGGTAATCCATTGTGGCATCGACTCGGTAATATCGCTTGCCCAGTAGGTACCCGTTTTATTATCATCTATAACGTTACTTGCGGCAAAGGCATTCAAGGTGGAAGATACTTCGCCTATTGTCCAGCCGATTTTACTGATCAACAATGGCTTGCCGGTTTTAAGCACATAATACAATACTTTACTGCTGGCAGGGCCTTCCAGTAAGCCATCAACTGATCGAATGACTATGGGAAGCACATAGGTACTGTATTCTAGCAACTTCGTTTGCCCGATAATATTGATCTCAGCAGCCTCAGACTTCGTTTGTCCAGCTTGCAGGTGTACCTGCGGCTTGTAAAAAAAATACGAACTGGGCGGCATTAGCAATGCCGAACCATACTTCATACGGTAAATGCTGAGCTTTGCAGTGTCGACGGCAAACTCTACCCAATGATTGCTGTTGGAGGTTCCTGTGGCCATTGCCGCCCTCAGATTAAGCTGAATGATCGTATCGGCCTCCAGCGATATCGGCAACTGAATACTGTCTCTCTCTGGTGGAACATCAAAGGTCACCACCCCTTGTGCCAAAGGAGCTCTCTCATCTTCTTTTGAGCAAGCCGCCAACAAAAGAGCAATTAAGTAGCCTGTAATATAATAATTTTTCATAACGTTGATTATAAAGGATTTTGCGACATGCCGGGGTTAAAACTTAGTACCTGCAGCGGAATCTGGAGCGTATACCGGTTGCTATGTGGTTCGAGCGTTGCGATTACTTTGCCTGTGGCATCATAACGGTATATTGTCCCCATACGCCCTTCCCTATCAAGCCGCCGCATATCAAACCACCGAAGGCCCGAAAAACCTAGTTCGTGCTGCCGTTCCAACAATACCTGTTCCAGCACCGCCTCTTGGTCAGTTGAAGCAAAGGCCGTGTACGATGCTGGTGCTATACGATTGGATCGTAATTCATCCAGTTGCTGTAAGGCTGTACGCAACTCATTGTTGCGGGCGGCATGTTCGGCGATCATTAGTTTCATTTCCTGCACGGATGTACCGGTATTGACATATTGCAAAGTAGGCGAAACAAGGGCTGGAACAAACAATGTCGCGCCCCGAACGTCGTAAGTATTATTGTCCAAACTCAAAAACAGCCGACGTACCCGCATGTCTCCCTGCGCAAAAGAGCGCATAAAATCCAGGGACGCTGTTAAGTTTCCCAAAACGAATCGACCATAAATCACGTCCTGACGAATTCCCACCAGGTCAGAGCTAGGAAGTGCGGCATTGAGGTTAAGCATGACGGCTTGCGTATTGGAAAGAGCAAGCTCGGCATATTTCCTGGCTTCCTGATAATCTCCGGTATAAAAATACGCCCTTGCAAGCACACTGTACGCCGCTGCTACAGAACCCTTAAGCCGATCCTTAGTGTTGTCGATAGGTAGATCAGGGATGGCCTTTTGGATATCATCTACAATATGTTGAAAGATCTCAGCCGAGGTACTTCGGGGTGGAACCACCTGTGTCACATCGTTGGAGGTCACAAAAGGCACAGCCAGATCCTGCGCGGCAGTGGTTCCATCATAGGGCTGGGCATACTCGTTGAGCAAGTAGAAATATTCCAGCGCACGGCCCAGCAGAGCCTCAGCTTTAAGCCTTTTTTTTGCGGCGGCTGTTCCACCTGTCGCCCGGTCTATTCCCAGCAAAACAGTATTATAGTGATTAATCTTGGCATAATGCTCACCCCATAACAGGGGAGCGCTATTGAGGTCGGAGGAAAATTGCCGTTCCCATAAATACATCAGATGTGCAGGTGATGTGGCGGGGGTGGGTATATTGACAACATCGACCAGATCCGAAAAGAGCATGGTGTAGCCTGATGGCGCACCAAAGCCAACCGCCAGTGAAGGGTCATTGAGCCACTGCTCATAATCGGTAACTGTGGTCAACAAGGTTCTACCCTTAGGCTGTATATCCAGATACTTGTCACAGCCGTACAACGTGAGCAGCAGAACCAGAATAGCTATAGATTGATATGATTTCATGTGTAGCAGATTTAAAAAGTGGTGAATAAAGCTAAGGTGTAAGTCGGTGTCACATAGGTTTTTAGGAAATTTCCTGCAGCAGAACTAAAGTTATATCTGTTAAAGCCCATTGTCCAGAGGTTGGATCCCTGTAGTTTAACTTCAAAATGAGAGAATCCGAGCTTTTTAACAAATCGTTTATCGTCAAAACTATAGGATAACGTCAGATCTCCTAGTGTTATGTAATCTCCATGTACAACGCGTCTATCAGAAAAATTATAGGCATATAACGCGTTATAAGACCTTCCGCCAAAGGTTTCTAGCGCCGGTATTTGTGTGATGAGCTCATCACCGGAATTTTTCCAGTATTCACCGGAACCGGAAATCGGCCTATAGACACTAGGATTGGGCGCCGGCACCCGAACCTTAAAACCACCATAGTAATTGATCATCGCATAGATGTAAAATGGTCCGATGTCGACCCGGTTGCTGAGCCCTGCATTTATAGTTGGTATCGAGGATCCCGCATAGCGCGTCAACCCGGAAGTGTCGCTAGAAAACACAAGATCTGCCGCGGAGCCACTCGGTGTAGGATGTGTATCGTATAGGGTACCGCGGTCATTCCTGACCAACGGATAGCCCGTATTGTCCAGCCCAGCGTCTTGATAAGTAAACATGGCCCCTACTGGAAAGCCTTTGACGTAGCCGAGTAAATTTAACGTCTGCGGATTATAGGGACCACGTTGATATACGTCCAGAACCTTACTGGTATTCCGCCCTAGAATAAACCCTGTATTCCAGTTAAAATTGCGGGTCGACAGCCAGTCGGCGTGCAGGCCGATTTCTAGTCCCTGATTACGGATAGAAGCATTGTTGATAATAGAAGGACTGGTTCCGATGGTCGGATCAATCATTGAATTGCCCAATAGATCGGTACTATTCTTTTTATAATAGTCGATGGTACCACTGACGCGCTTAAAGATTCTATAACTCAGTCCGGCATTCAGATTCTTGGTCTGCTCCCAGCGTAAGCTACCATTTGCGTACGACAGCTTGCTTAGCGCAGAACTGCTAGGTGAAGTATACTGGTTAAGGGTGTACTGGGCTATTACCTGTGGTAGCGACAATTTGGCAACATTGCCATTAAATCCGTATGAAGCCCGCAGTTTAAGATGGTTGACCCATGCGACATCCGCCATAAAATTTTCTTTTTCAATGTTCCATGCTCCGCCGACAGACCAGAGCGGCTTATACTTATATTTTGGGTCGGTACCGAAAAGGTTGGATTGATCGATACGTGCGCTGGCGCTGATCGAATACCTATCTTTGTAGGAATACAACAGATTGGTAAAGGCCGAGACAAACCTGTCCTCTGTATATTGCTGGTCAAAGAGTAGATCATAGCGATTTGCAAACGGAGAATTGTTGATAAAGGTACCACGAATGGAGCCATTCGTAATTCCTGCGTAGTCCACCGGCTGTTGCAGCAGCGTTTCATCGTTATAACCAAAATAACTGGCCAGGCTTCCCTTGTTGATCACGTTGCGCAATTCGCCCCCGACAATACCGTTAATGGAATGGTCTTCACCTATCTTTTTATTTATGTTGATACTTGCACGTGCGGTATAGCTGGAAAAGTTATTGTGCTGCTGCTGTAAGTAGCCCCCTTTGGGGATATTATATTTTAGCGTCCCGTCTGGGTTTGTTGTCACATAATTGTTGATGTATTTGCGTGCTTCCGATGAGAATTCCGACGCATAGTGTCTGAAATCCGTGTTTGAGTTTTCATATATTCCCCCAAAAGCCAGTTTAATTCCGTTTCCCAATGAATAGACGAAGTTGGCTGTGATATGATTGTTAGCTGTTTTTGTCCGATCGTTTATCTCATTCACATCCACCACTGGATAGCTCATGACATCGTCTAATCCCCGGCGCATAATGGCATCATTATAAAAAGGGTTCAACGACGATAAAGCTGTTGAATAGGCGGGCTTGCCATTAACATCCCGCAGCCGTTCGAAAGGATAGAGACTTGTCAGATCCGGTACGAGCGCATTTCGGAAACGCATTTCTTGATAATCCATGATCAGCTCCAGTGATAGTTTCGACGACAATTTTAAACGGCTCCTTGCAGATATCGACCAGCGGTTATCGTCGTTATTTAAGTGCGATAGTCGGTTGCCAGTATAATTCGTATTGATGATATAGAGTGCATTTTCGTTGCCACCGGAAGCCTGTAGGTTGTAGGTCTGTGTGGCTGCCATACGCAGAAAAATATCCCTATACTCTTCTTTGTTATCATAGGCCTGAAGTTCGCCATACGCACGGTCAAATTGATCGCTTGTGATCACCTTAGCCGAAGACTGGGCTAAAAGGTAAAATATGGGGGAGCGTGCAGTTTCCTCACCGCTTCCTATAGTGGATAACAGCGGCCAGATATCTGCATTAATGGTGTTGCCATATTGAAACCGCTGAAAATCGGCAAAGATCGCGGAGGCATTATCATCATAGCGGTAGCGTTTGTAATTTTCCCTGGGTGTTAGGCTGAGCGTTGTCCGGAAGTTAAACTTCGGTTTCCCCGCAGCCGCTTGCTTTCTTTCGATAACAATCACCCCATTGGAAGCACGTACCCCGTACACTGTCGCTGCCGCAGCATCTTTGAGTACGGTAACATTTTTTATATCATTTGGATCAATCATATCCAATGTCAATTCGGTTGGATAGCCGTCCACCACAATCAAAGGATTCTGATTGGCGGACATGGTCGATATACCCCGGATATTAAAGAGGCTACGCGAAGATGACTGCGTACTGCCCGGGGTGGTACTTGTAAAGGACACATTGTTGTTAATCATCAATCCCGGTATGCGGTTGACCAACCCGTCTAGAAAATTCGTACTAATACGAGATTCATAGGCTTTGGTATTTATCTGTGCTACCGCACCGGTGCTCTGTTCGGGCTTGATCACCTGATAACCTGTATTCACCGATACAGACACCTCCCCCAGATTACTGACAAGAGGTTCAAGCCGGATCGTCCCCATATCCTTTTTGGCTGCCATCTCCTGCGAGCTGTAACCCACAAATGCAATGACAAGTGTTGCGTTTTCATCAACTTCACGAATATGGAATGTGCCGTCCGAAGCCGTATTATCGCCTTGCATCTTTCCTTTGACCAGCACTGTTGCTCCATCGAGTGGTTCCCCGGTGTCGGCGTTGACAACACGGCCAGAAATATCTATTTTAGCCTCCCCGAGTACAGCTGGAGGCCGCGATACGGAGCGTATCGCAGGCCGGACGACCACAGACTTTTCTCCCATGATAAAATCCAGGGGTTGATCAGCAAAAAGTCTTTTCAAGACCTCTTTCAATTCCATTTGTCTCACATCAATACTCACCGGTTTGGCATTCCGAAGCAGCGATGTGCTATATAAAAAGTCATATCCTGTCTGCGCGCTAATTTTATTAAAAACCTCACCCAGTGCAGCATTCTTCTCCTTGAGCGTTATCTTCTGAGCTAGCACACCAGCACTAGCCTGTAAGATAAAGGTGGTCAAAAAAAGTACGATTAACTTCATTGTCAATAGTATTTTAGGTATACAGCCGGGTGGCCGTACAATAATCTTGGTGTAAAATTTGTACATTTGCAATGCATGGATTTTGGCGACGTACCGTCACATTTACCAGATGATCACGGTAAGTCGCATTTCATAAATAATTAGGATGTTATTATGGAGGTCCATTTACAGCCATTCCGGATTCGAGCCGGAATGGTTTTTCTGAGCCCCGTTAAGCGGTTAGTTTATTGCATGACGGTAACCCTCCTTCCTTCAATTTTAAAATGTAAGGTTCCTGTGTTTTCAAGCATCGCTAAGGTCTGCTGTATACTTTTCTGTCGTGAGATTTTACCAGAGAAGGATTCTTCGGTTACCTTTCCCTCAAACTTCACTTCCACATTATACCAGCGTGCCAGTTTTCGCATGATGCTTTCGATGCGCTCGTCATTAAATCTAAAATATCCCTGTTTCCAAGCAATAGCTTCGTCAGTATCCACTATCGAGGTGATTAACTTATTCCCAGCATAAACCGCCTGTTGCCCGGGGCTCAATCGGGTTTTTGCATGAGCGGTTAACACTTGTACAGCGCCCTGCAGCAAGGTTGTGCGCGTCTTGTCTTCATTATCATAGGCATTGACATTGAATTGGGTACCCAGCACTTCGACGGTCTGCCCCGGACTACTAACTTTAAAAGGCCAGTCCGCATGATGGCTAACTTCAAAATAGACTTCTCCCCTTATTTCGACTTTTCGCTCTTTATGGTCAAAAACAGTAGGATAGGTAATCGATGAGCCCGCATTCAACCATACCTTGGTTCCATCTGCAAGTAGCAATTGGTACTGCCCGCCAAAAGGTGTTTCTAATGTATTCCAGGTATACGTTGCATTTTCATGGTAGTCGCCCTGCGCGTAGCGAAGCTGCCCATCAGCATCCTTACTTACAATGGTATTACCCTGTAGGGCGAGCTTGCCGTTAGCCGCATCGTCGAGCAAGATCGCCCTGCCATCGGCTAGTCTCAATATTGCTTTATTGCTACCCGGAATAATTGTACTGCCCGCTACAGGCACACGATTTTCAGATAACTTGTTAAAAAATAAAAAATAGACTCCGAAAGATAGCATGAATAGCAGACTTGCTGCAGCAGCCACATAGCGGTAAGCGATTACACGGCGCGGAGGGATACCGGCCCGATGAAGGATCTGTTTATAAATCCGCTGTTCCATTTCCGTTCGTGACTCGTCAGAGGTGATTTCGAGTAGGTTTTCGGTTTCATTGTACCACTTTTCAAATATCGCACACTCTTCGTTGGTGATACTATTTTCCTGCCATTTTCGTGCGAGTAGCTGTATATATTGTGGGTCTTGAGACTCATCCATAATTGCCTGTTTTAGTAATAGCCAATTACAAATGGATTTACCCTACCTACCTATTCAAAAAAAGAAAGAAAAATAGATAAAAGATATCAACCAACTAATTATTAGTTTTTTATATGATCGATAAATAATATAACAAAAGGCCAAAGTACACCGAAACGGGAACGCAGTTTTTTTAAGGCCTGGGTAATGTGTTTCTCAACTGCCTTTTCAGAAATATCGAGTTGTTCGGCAATCCTTCGGTTGCTCATACCACTTTCACGGCTCATTCTAAAGACCAACTGGCATTTGGGTGGTAATGCATTTACCGTCGCCTCCACCTGCTTTTGAAGCAATTCCAAATCCAGTTGCATGGGCATATGGGTATAACCCACTAGCTCTTGGGACATTCGTTCATCCCTTTGCTGCTCTCTGGAACGCTTTGCCAGGCGATTGATAATCTCAAACTTTACCGCAACAGCAAAATACTGGTCAAAAGTCTGTTTAAGTTCAAAGTACTGCTTTCTTCGCCAAAGGTTAAGAAAAATATCCTGTACCAACTCCTCCGCATCTACTACATTACCCAACCGTTTGCCGGCAATGGCTATCAGCTTGTCCCAATACTTTTGATAGAGCACTTTAAAGGCGATTTCATCACCCTGACTTAGTAAGGTGGCTAGTTCAATATCGCTGATCTGTAGATTTAGGCCCATAGTGTTATTAAGAACGAAGATAAGGATATAGCCAAAGTAATACTAGTTTTGGATCATTTTTTTTCATCCTTCCCCCCACTTCGCTCTTTAAGTCAGTCCCGATAAGTTGTTATACGGCGCAGGATAATGAGCCACCTCGGTTAATCTATCCACCTACTTGATAGCATACGGTGTTTAGAAAGAAAGCGAATCTTTCATTACCAGCATCATAGGTGTTGAGACAATGGCATTCTGTATGGGTAGTTTGACAAAAGCAATAAAAGCAGCTTGCAGCAATTATGTTATTTGTTTTAAAAATTTTTCAATAATGAAGGCAAGAGAATTCTCTTATTTCAGTGTGACATCCAAATAAACAGAATGTCGGCCGTAAGTCTCATAAAAAGGTTTGAAAACCACATCATCTATTTTAAATTCAAGTGTTGACGGATTACCTTTAATCTTACTGCCTATATCTTTTGCTTCCAACGTGATCTTTCTCCACTGTTTTCTGGCTTCTGGCTCTTGTGCCGCCAATAAGATCGGCCCATAGAACAGACTTGCTATATTCGGCTGGTCCATTACCGGATCTAAATGAAATTGGAATGGCATCTTTAATTCGATCGTATCGCCATCATTCCATGTTCGGCTTATCTTTAAATAAGTTCCCGGTGTCGCCTGGATGGATTCGCTTCTGCCATTGATCCTGACGAAAAAACCTTTGGTAGCCCATCCCGGCACGCGGATATTCAGATCGAATGTTCCGCCACCATTCATAGTCAGTCGCGTTACATCTGCTTTTGGAAAATCGGTCCGTTGCTCTATGGTCACGTTTTTTTCTTTCCAATTAAGTGTTGACGGAACAAATAGATTCACATACAAAGCGCTGTTATCAGTGCTTTTAAAGTAAATAGAGTTCTGCAATTTGGTACTGCTCTCCAGAGCGGTACCGTTACAGCAGGTAAAACCAGTCATATCGGCATTACTGAATTGCTTCAAGCTTCCAGGTCTTAAGGAGATATGATACGTATTGGCCGGACTATCCTTGGCTACTGAGGCCAAGATATGGTTATAAAGGCCGCGTTCGTAGTAATCCATAAACTCTCCACGCTGATCGAACAAGAAAAGATCAGCGGTCAATTTTAACATATTATATGTTGCACATGTCTCATTTTGACCGCCGGCAGAAAATCCATTTTCATATAAAGTTGCCGGCTGACTGATAAAGCATTCTGCATTGGCCGGGGTGCGGGCTCCGGCTACTCCGCCAATACTGTACATATAATCATTAACAGTTTTATCCCAAAAATTCTCCGCTATTTTATAATAGGCAGATTGATCGGATGCGCGATACATTTCTATACTTCCGATTATTTGCGGAATATGCTGATTCGCATGCAATCCACGAAAAGTATCGACATTTTTCGCCAAGCCGTGGGTCTGTTCTGCATCACCGTAAAAGAGATCGATATTATCAAAGAGCTGGGCAGTTTTGAAGTATTTTTCTTGATTAGTAAGTCTATAGAGGCGGGCCATTACTTCATTCATTCCTCCCAATTCACCCGCAATATAGGTATTCCACATCTTTATCAATCTGTCCTTCGGTAATACGCTCAAGCGCGCAAATACCCAATCACCCATTCCTGCTGCGACAATAAGTGCCTTTCTATTCTTACTTACTTCATATATGTCCAGCAGTCCAGCCATTATCTTGTGCAGGGTATAGTAAGGGCCCCAGACCTGATCCTTCTGCCCACCATATTTAGCACCTTTTTCCAACATAATAAACTGATCGGGCGGATAGGCACTGATAAATCCCTCTCCCCAATTCCAGTAGTCTGTGCGTATTCCCTCATCGCTCAGATCGGAATCGTAGTTTGCCTTTCCCTGCCCAACAGGAACAAGCCTCGGGTCAGAGACACTATTTCCGCCGTTAGTCTTTGGTCTGCCTGAAAGCTGTGATAATCGATACAGCTCATCGACCATATAGGTCATCTTTGCTGAAAAATTTTCCTGAAGATTTTTATCATATCCGGATCCAGCATAAGCTTGCGCAATAGCCGACAGATAGTGCCCTGTAGCATGACCACGTAGTTTTGTATCCTTACTGTCCCAAACACCTAAAGGTTTAGCTTCCGCTGGCTGCTCTTGGCCATAGGCATGACGGAACATGTACAAGAACGAATTTGGATCGGTTTTGGCCAGTGCTTGAACAAACTTTTGTCTGTTTTCTATAAATTTTGTTTCCTGATGTTCATTATTCACATTTAATGAAACATCATTCAGTTCAAAAGTAGATAAAGTTAGCTTTGGGGTCTCTTTTTGTTCGCCCTTTATTGTAACTGTTGCTTTTGGTCTGAAATCTGTACCCGGGATCCGTCCAGTTATACTATATCTGCCTTTTTCGATCACTGCTGTATTGTCCATCGGTGATGGCCACAAGACGCGGACTTTCGGGCCTTCCATTCCATCCTTATACGTACCCTGCAGGTAGTTTGGTAAATGCGGAAGTTCCCCCACGCTAGTTTCAACCTCCACATCAGCAACATTAATAAGAAAAGCATTATACAGCTGTGCTTTTGTCATCGGATAGCTGGGCAGGTCATCTTCCTTTTTGCCCATATTGTCAATATCTTCACCAACACCTCGAAGGCTATTTTTATAAATTCCAGCAATTTGGTTGGATGTCAACGCAACTCGATAAATTCTAAAATCGTGCAGCAGCGCTTTAATATTTGGCTGTCCGGGCAGTATAGATTTTCCGATCTGGCTTTCTATAACTCCTGAAATTTGTCCCCGGAGCATAGCACCTATTTCCTGCGGGATTCCTGTTAGCTTATCCACCTGTTTTCCATCAAGATACAGGATCAGTGACCTGGAAGACAGATCCATGACTACTGACATATGAACCCACTTTCCCGTATCAATGTGTCGAACATCTGTACTTTTGATACTCCGGTTATTTAGTCTTAAAACAGCCTGGTATCCACCCTTTTCTTCCTTTCCTCCTGGACTAACAAATAGCTGGTTGTCAGCATCCTTTCCAATTCTAAAAAATGTCTGCCCCTCCATTTTGGAACAAAGAAAAAACCAGCCTGTCAGGCTAACAGATTCAAAGTCCGCAAAAACACCTTTTGGAAGTGTGATAAACTCATTTGTGCCTCCAGAGAGCGACAAAACTTTGCCAAATTGCTCGTCATTTTCGAATTTCGGCACTGTCTTGAGCATGTTGCTATGTAGACTATTGCGCGACCAATCTTTTAAATCTCCATTAAAAATATAACGGGCTATCATATCTGTCTCACCTATTCCGTCCAGGATCTGATCTCCATTTTGCGCATGTACAATTTTTGGGAAATAGAAGCAGACAAAGGCCATAACGATTGTCCTAATTATAAATTTGTTCATCTGTATTATTTCTGAGGTTCGTTATTAATCTAGCTATTCTAACTATTGTCGTTAGATCATAATGCAAAAATATAGCGCGTACTCCATGTACTTTACCCCAATTTTAGCGAACAGCAGCATTATATTAACAAATGTCTATATGACATTAAAAATATAGTTAACTTGCTCTAGATTGCTGTGATTTACGCGTATGGCATCAGAAATTTTTTTTGCCACTGAACGGTCACTAGGGTCAAAAAATTTCGATAAAAAAAAGATCGCGATGTCAACATGAGAAGAAGATTAGTATAATTTAAGTCATCCTTTGATTTAGAAATTAGAATTGTAAAACAAAAAGTATTTTTGATCTGAAAATGGATACAAACATATATCCCCCTAGAGGTGGACTTTATAAGAAAATATTTTTTTTATTGCTGCTCTGCAGCTTAATTCACGTTAAAGCGCTATCACAGGAAACCGCTCCGGCGACGCATTGGATATCTGCCAACGATCTAAATTCGGATAGCATAAATACCTGGATTGCTTTTCGTAAAGATGTGCATTTTAAAGATAAGCCTAGGCAAGCGTTTACAACAATTTCAGCAGATACAAAATACTGGCTTTGGATAAATGGTAAACTTATAATTTTTGAAGGGGGATTAAAAAGAGGGCCTAATCCGTACGACAGCTACTGTGATAAAATTGACCTGGGGCCATACCTGTCCAAAGGAAATAACAAAATAGCAGTTTTACTATGGCATTTTGGAAAATCTGGATTTTCACATGTCAGCAGTGGAAAATCCGGACTATTTTTCCATATGCAAGCTGAGACCATGGATGTAAAAAGTGACCAGAGCTGGCTTTCACGGATTCATCCCGCTTATCAAACGGCTGATAAACCGTTTCCAAACTTTCGCCTAGCGGAATCAAACATCAGGTTTGACGCCAGAAATGATATTTCGGGCTGGCAAACACAAACCTTGGGATCATTGCAGGGTTTTTCAGCTTCCAGGATAGTTGGAAAAAAAGGTGATGCTCCCTGGAATCAATTCATCGACCGGCCTATTCCACAATGGAAAGATTATGGAGTAAAAAAGACCAGCTTCAAACGAGCGGCAGGAAGAGAAATTGATACAATTACTGCTATACTTCCTTATAACATGCAATGCACTCCAATATTGGATGTAATTGATCGTGTAGGCGGTCATACCATTCGTATCAATACCGATCACAGTTACGCGGGAGGCACAGATAATATCAGGGCCGAATATATTACAAAAAAAGGAAAACAGACCTACGAGTCATTGGGATGGATGAATGGCGAAAAAATGATTCTCCTTGTGCCTAAAGTCGTAAAAATTAAAACACTCCATTATCGGGAAACCGGTTATGATAGTGAAAATCTGGGGAAATTCACGTGCAGCGATCCATTTTACAACAGGTATTGGAAAAAAGCAAGCCGAACGCTATATGTCAATATGCGGGACAATTTTTTCGACTGCCCGGACCGCGAAAGAGCCCAGTGGTGGGGAGATGTTGTTTTACTAATGGGCGAAGCTTTCTATACCTATTCTCTTTCATCACATGCACTTATGAGAAAAGCCATCGATGAGCTTTGCAACTGGCAGCGGGAAAGCGGTGTACTCCACGCTCCTATTCCCGGGAACTTTAACCAAGAACTCCCCGATCAGATGCTGACAAGCATCGGTAATTATGGTTTTTGGAATTATTATATGCAAACAGGTGACTCCACTCAGATTAGGATGGCTTATCCCGGCGTTAAGAAATACCTACAACTTTGGAAAACTGATGAGACCGGTCTTACCGAACTTCGTAGCGGCGACTGGCTATGGGGCGACTGGGGCGAAAATAAGGATATCCGCCTGATCATGGCAGGCTGGCATTACATCGCATTGGATGGAGCCGCAAAGATGGCAGAATTACTTGGGCAAAAAGAAGATATGCAATATTACCGAAATATGATGGTCAACGTCAAAAATGGATATAACCGTTGCTGGAATGGCCAGGTCTATCGCCATCCTACGCATAAAGGTAATGCCGACGATCGGGTTCAGGCTTTGGCAGTAATAGCGAACATTGCTGATAGCACTAAATACGAATCGATTCTGAAATGTTTCCAATCGCAGTATTATGCCAGCCCTTATATGGAAAAGTATATCATGGAGGCACTTTTTAAAATGGGCCAAGGACATTATGCGCTGGCAAGAGCGAAAGATCGCTTCAGCGAAATGGTGAATGATCCACAACGTACAACACTGTATGAAGGCTGGGGCATCGGAGAACGCGGGTTTGGCGGTGGTACCACAAACCACGCATGGAGCGGCGGCGCACAGATTGTATTGACAGAGTCCGTTTTTGGTATTAAGCCCCTACTTCCAGGATATACCACTTTTGCTGTTCAGCCTCAGCCTGCAGGTATGTCCTCCGGAGATTTAAGCTTACCGACTGTGAAGGGAAACATAACAACTTCCTTCAGAAATAACAAGAATGGTTTTAGGCTAAAATTAAAAGTGCCTAAAGGTTCCACGGCAATTGTCAAGATTCCCAAAGGATCACCGATCTTACTAAACAATAAGGCAGTGATTGAGACAGAAGAAGCCGGAAATGATACTGGATATGCTACTTTTAAATTAGCTGCCGGACATTACGATATAAGAAGAAAACTTCCCCTATAATAAGAACAGATAAGGCGCACGTAGCTGTGCGCCCTATTGTCTAATACTTATCGCTTCCGCTTGACCAACATGCAAAGCAGCCTACTCGTCACAAAACTAACCAGTGTACCCACCGCAGCCGTCAATACCGTCTGCAGCACATCGCCCAACGAAAAGCTTGCCCAAAGAGAACACAGTGTACCTCCGAGCGCTGAGATGCGCATATCATTCCACCTCATCCGCCCCACTCCTTTCTTTGGGTAACACAGGCGCTTCGGCTTCCTCAAGGGTAGATATTGGCATATCCTGAGCTGTGCCACTTGATCGATGCCGGCCGTCATCCGCATCAGCAATTGACTTTTCATTAGGAGGCTTATCCTCCTCCATGACGGTTTTCACGATACCCAGTCCTAACGCAATATATTTTAAAATATTTCCAGCCTTTCCAGGCAATTTAACGGGTGCGGCAAGAACCACCTGCAGCACCTGTCCTATTTTGTTTAAGATTTTTTTCATACTTACAGCTTTTTAAAATCATTCCCTTCTTTATTCGAGCAATAATCGAGGACAAAGAATTGAAAGCCTGGCATTACAACTACCAATCCACCAATACCAACTTCGATAAATCAGCAGGTAAAGGAATAGAAAATATAGCGTTCTGACTGTCAAGATCTGACGGGATCTGGCGTACATATGAATCACTGTCTGAGCACAGCGAGTTTGATTCATATAGCCAGAGAACTAAAAAGATGACACAAAAGAATGCAATTCGCTATTCCATACCTGCATTTATCGAATATTCAAATACACTTCATCACCTTGATCCCACAGGCTATACACCAACGCTTTAAGCTTTGCTAACGCTTTTCCACTATAATCTCCTCGGCCTTCAGCAGTTAAAGTCGTCACCGGCGCGATGCAGCCCTGCAATTCTTTCCATGCATTGTTGGCGGCATGGATCAGAATAGCTTCCCGTCCGAGCACGATTGGAATGCCAATCTGTTCCCCATGCTTGGGGTAGCGTCGCTTTTCGAGTTTGTACTGGCCTATGGGGATGCAACTGATCCGTGGAATGTTATTTCGGTCGGGCAGCTCAATCGTATGGCAGATCACCTCGCCCTGATAGGTGATGGTACCGTTGGTTCCCTGTGCGCCATATTTCCGTTGGAGCAGCAGGACATGTTTGTTTTTCATTTCGTGGAGTACCCTAGATAACGTGACCGTGAATACTTTTTACCTTTTCTGTCGCAGACCAGCAAGTAAACGTGAAAACCGTCGGCTTCGAAGCCTGCAGGGAGGTGCAAGATGACCTGCCCATCGTACCGTCTCCAGACCTTTTCGTTTATAAAAGCATATCCCTTTTCAACCTGATAAGCACAAAGGATAATCTGATCGTCCAATGGATATAGGTTATCGCTAGGAACTGTATACGTGACTATTATGCGATCTTGTTCGCGTGTTAGTATAGGCATATTTGGCGGTGCGATGGAACCGTCGCTCAAAAGAACCAGTGCTGGGTCTACCACAGGCCTTTCGGCCTCATGCCTGATTGCGATACGCAACGTGTGACTCAAGGCCTGCCCAAATGGAAGCGACTTTTTGCGCTTGGCCTGTTCAGCAAAGCCTTTTTTGATCAATCCATTGAGCGGCGCCAAAAAGGCACGCGCAATTTTAAATGTTTCCCGAACGCGCAGCTGCGCAGGAGTCGGCGCTTTTTTTACCATAATAAAAAGAGATAAAAAGGCTGAGCCGGATCGACTCAGCCCGTTAACATTAGATCAGCTGTAGCTCGCCTAGATACACGCTTTTAGACACCTTCGTTTTTGAACGGTTGGACAAAAATAACCAGGTGTGCACCGAACCAGTCGTGAGATGGTCAGGCACCATAAAGGACACCACCCCCGTCTCCCGCGTACTTGGCTTGGTGGAAGAGATAAACTCATCCTTTTCGGGGTGGTAAGCCAGCACATAGACTAGATCATCACCAAATGTTTCGAAAACGTCGCTACCGCCCGTGGACCAGCTGTAGGTCAATTCGCCCGAATCATAGGCTACTGCTACCGTTCCACCACCGTACAGGCCACCGTCTGCAATGCTGATGTTGCCATAGTCGAGCGCATAGTTTGGATAAACGCCCGTAATGGCCCTGTTCAGATTAAATTGAAATGCCGCATTGATCGGCGTCAATTTTTCTGTGTTTTTAAGGCCGAAGCCAATTTTTAAAAAGAAGTTGATGGGCAGTAGGAAACGCATCAGCGTTTTGAATTTTTCCTGCTGCATCATCTGTGCTTCCGATGCGGGCTTCGTTCTTTTTTTGTAAAGCCCTTTAATGTAGTTGATACTCTTCCAGCTACTTCCGATTACGGAGCCGGCTTTACCCTTAAAGCCTCCGTTTGCTCCATGTACAATAGTTCCCATGTGTTATCGTCAACCCTTTTTTCATACCGGTATTTCTGATTGACATAACAAACATAAAACACTTAAAATCAATAACAAATACCATCACAATGAATGACCGAGCGCTGACCGATAGGCTTTGTATTTTTGACTGATCATAGACTGGCTGCACAACCGGCTGCACACTAGAAATGTATTGTGCCGGAGGAATCCGGCAATCAAAATGAAGCGCATGGTGCGGGTAAGCAGGATAGTCTATGTCATTTTAGTACTGCATGGTAAAATGGTCTGCTGTTGTTTAGAAGAAGGATATGTTCTGATTGACAAAATTTGTTGAAATCTCCTGCTGCCGGATGATCTTTGGTAGGTACATAAAAATGGGTCGCAATATCGTCTGCATTCCGCCAGAGCATACAGTATGCCATTGGCCATTTCGTTAAGATGGGTTGCAAAATCGTAGTAAACCAGTTTGGATCGGTAATCCGTTCGAGACCCGTTTCGGTCAATGCCGCAATCTTACCTTTTTCCACTGCTAAAGCCGAAACAATTTCCATCTTCATTCCGGCTGCTGCTGGATCATTGGCACCATCAGGTCGAAAATCCCAATAATTGTCCATGCCTAGAATATCCACATATTCATCACCTGGAAATTGGATAAGATATTCCGCCCGGGTGTAAAACTTACAGTCGGGAGAAAACGCATAGAGCAATTGGTGAACGCCCAGCTCTTCTCGCAAATAGTGAACGGTATAGCGCCATAACTGAACAAATTCTTCCTTAGTAGCATGCCCCTTTCCCCACCAAAACCAATCGCCATCAAACTCATGAAAAGGTCTGAAAATAATTGGAATAGCTTCTCCATTCGGCCCCTTACACTGCGCTAAGAAATCAGCTATCCGATCAAGATAAGATTGATAAACAGCATTCGAAGTGCCCCCGGGCAAAATTTGGCTCACGGCAAGCTGCGGATTACTTTTCCATTCGTAGGATCCACCGTTTACAGGATTTGACATGTGCCATGAAAAGGTAATAATACCTCCTCTTCGATACATATCCTTAACCACCTTTACAAGCCTTTTGGTTTCACTTTCCCGATAGCCCTTATCCTCATGTGTGAGTTGTTGAAAATCGAGCCCCAGCAGTGCTGGGTGACTGCCTGTTATTTCTTTTATATCACTCCGGTTCGAGTCTCCCCTCCAATATCGGCCATAACAAAGTGCATCCTGCTGGCCCAGAAGGACTTTTCCTTTTGATTGAACTGCTTTTAAGTAGTTGTACAACGCTACGGTTTCACTTGTGGCCATACGATCAATAGGTCCATTGGATTGCGCCAAAAGATTATTGAAGAACAATGCGGACAGGATCAAGTAGAAAGTAACTTTTTTTTTCATCATATCATTCTAAAATTTTCGATCATTTCCAAACACATGCGCCCATTGTGGTAAGGGCACTTCCAGAACCCAGCTTTATCTTCTTTATCATTTACTTTTCCATTTTCAAGCCTGCTCCAATACCACTCACCTCCTTCGTGATCGACCATATTTGATTGAATATACGACCATATGCTTTCTGCTTTTTCCTGAAAGAATCCGTCATCCAACATCTGCCCAAGATATGAAAACCCCAGCACTGCTTCGGCCTGTACCCACCAATGGCGTTCGCGATCCCAATGCCCCCCTTTCCGTTCATAGGCGAGGCCACCATCCGGCAAAATACCCTGCAGTGCGGCATGGCCAATAGGTATAACGACAGCTTTCACTTTCTCCAGCAGATCCGGATCACCGAGCACCTTGGCGGCTTCCAACAATAGCCAAACCGCTTCAATATCGTGTCCAAATGATTGCGCTTCGCCTTTTACCTGCCATGTTTCATCAAAAAAGAGCTGGAGATGTCCCGTAGCTTCGCTATATATCCTTTCCAGGAATAAGGTTATCAAATCAGCCTGTGCCTTCATCAGGTCTTCATCCATCCATACACGGAGTAGGTTGGTATAAGGTTCCAAAATATGCAGGTGGGTATTCATGGTCTTGGCTTCGTTTTCATCTTTCGCGCTGAGACGCATATCGGCAATGGGTTGCCAGTCTTCGGTAAAAGCTTCCCTGTACCCGCCTAATTCATCATCTTTGCAGCGTTCGATCTGATAAAATTGTTTTTTTGCATAGTCCAGTGCCTCCGGACAGCCCGTTGCACGGTAATATTCGGAAAACGCATAGAGTGCAAATCCCTGGGCGTAAGTTTGTTTTTTACGGTTTACTGGATGCCCTCGGAAATCAAGTTCCCAATACACGCCACCATACTGTTTATCCAGAAAGTAGTCCCTAAGATAGCAGTACGCTCTTTCTGCAATCTGCCGGTAGGCATCGCGCCGTAGAACACGGTAAGCAGCGGAAAATGTCCACAGGATTCTCGCATGCATCACCACTCCTTTGTTGGCATACCTATGCAATACATTGTTCCCGTCAATGCGGCCAAAAAAGCCACCATTCTCCGTGTCCACCATTTTGTCCATCCAATAGGGAAGGATATTATTTTCAATTTCTTCTTTAAAACCTCTCATTGTTTCGAACTTTTCTCTTTGGATCACGTGCGACGCGCTGCAAGCTGTGCAGCAATCTCTTGCATCCTTTTCTCTGTCAGCGGATAAAGACTGATAAACACAATGGACAATACAGTTCCTATGGCTGGAAATAGGCTCAAAAACATTTTTATTCCACTCAGCGTCTCCTCCGACTGCAGCTGGTTGGCCTGAAAGCCAAAATAGCCAAGCAACCAGCCGGTTACTGCTGTCCCGAGCGCCCAGCCCAATTTTTGGCTCATCGACGACGAACTAAAGATTAGACCTGTTGCCCTATTGCCTGTCTTCAACTCCGAATAATCCGCACAGTCGGCATACATAGACCACAGTAATGGAAACACTGTTCCAGCGCAGCTACTGATCACGATCTGCAGGCCAAAAATTCCCCAAATCTGGCTCTCATCGAGCCAATAGAATACGATACTACCTCCTGTTGCCACGAGCATAGCTAACATAAATGTATTTTTCTTCCCGATTTTATTGCTCAATGGAGCCGCCAAAACTACGCCTATGATATTGGCGATCTGACCCAATGCCAGGTAAAGGCCACTCAACACAAAGGGAATATTCAGCAACACAATTTTACCATAATGCGCTTCGTGGACATAATACTTGAAATAATAAAGTGCTGCCCCATCGCGAACCGAATTGAATACCAATGTTGAAACTCCTGCTCCCAATAAAATCCACCAGGGACTGTTGTTCAATAAATCTTTGATATCCTGCTTAAGACTACTTTTCGTATCCGTTACCGGCTGAACCCGTTCACGCGTCCAAGCAAAGCAGAGCAGAAATAGAACGACGGCGCAGAGCGCAATTACCGCTGCAGCCATCACCCAGCCCTGCTGCTGCGCTTCTATATGCGTGTTGTAGCCACTAAAAAAATTGACCATTGGATTGAAGAGCAATAGCGTCACGAAACTTCCGAGATAGGCAAAAGTCATTCGGAAAGTGGCCAATACACTTCTGGTTTTGGGCGACGCACTCATTACCCCTAACAAAGAAGCATAAGGCACATTGATGGCTGAATAGACCATCATCATGATCGAATACGTCACATATGCATACAGCAGCTTGCCACTTTCCGCCAGTGCTGGCGTGTAGAACGTAAACACCCCAATGACGCCAAATGGTACCGCTACATACAGCAGGTAGGGTCTGAATTTTCCCCATTTAGACTGCGTACGATCTGCCAGCACACCAATAACAGGGTCAAACAAAGAATCCCAGACACGTGTAACCAGAAACATGGTGCCCACCACTTTTGCTTCCATCCCGAAGATATCGGTATAGAAAAACATCAGGTACATGCTAAATAATTTCCAGAACATGGACGAAGCAGCATCCCCTAGCCCATAACCGATTTTTTCCTTTAATGTAATATGTTCCGTTTTACTCATTATTCTCGTTTTGCGATAAATTTAAACATTTTATTGGTTTAAGTTTTTCGAAATAATCTTTACCAGCGTCTCGACAGATGTTTTTGACCGCATGCCATCCGCTGTTGTAGCCAAGCAATAATCCACTAGTTTTTCGATTGAAGATACGGCCACGTGCATGCGGGTATCACTCGAGGCATAATAAAGATAAACTGTTCCATCATCATCGGCTATCCATCCATTGCTAAAAAGTACATTTGAAACGTCACCGACGCGTTCCTCGCCCATTGGTGCCATCAGATGGCCGGCAGGTTCAGCAATGAGTTTGTCCGGAGCAGCGAGATCTGTCAGATAAACATACAGGACATAGCGAAGACCAGCAGCACATGCGCGGACGCCATGCGCGAGGTGCAACCAGCCCTTCGGCGTTTTTATAGGTGCGGGCCCTTCGCCATTTTTTAACTCTTTGATGGTGTGATAATACCGGTGATTTATAATTTTTTCTTCGCTTACAATCGCATTCTCCATCGTATCCACCAGTGCCCATCCGATTCCACCACCACTTCCAGTATCGATAAACCCATCCTGAGGGCGGGTATATAAGGCATATTTTCCGTCGACAAATTCGGGGTGCAGCACCACATTGCGCTGCTGGCTCTTTGCGATCAAATCGGGTAGCCTTTGCCAGTGCTTTAGATCTTTTGTCCGTACAATTCCTGCTGCCGCCACGGCCGAAGATAAATCGCCGGAAGGTGCTGCCGGATCTTTCCGTTCCGAACAGAAAATACCATAAATCCAGCCGTCTTCGTGCAGCGTCAAACGCATGTCGTAGACATTGGTATCAGGATCGTCCGTTTCGGGAAGATCGACCGGAAAATCCCAGAACTTAAAATTGTCGATTCCATTTGGGCTTTCTGCTATGGCAAAGAAAGATTTGCGGTCATTTCCCTCGACCCGTACGACCAACAGGTATTTATCGTTCCATTTGATCGCACCGGCATTAAAGGTTCCATTGATACCAAATCGTTCCATCAAAAATGGATTGCGCTGTTCGTTTAAGTCGTATCGCCAGAACAGCGGTGTATGCGCCGCCGTAATGACCGGATTCTGATAGCGTTGGTAAATGCCGTTGCTGTCCTTCACTGGGTAGTTTTTTCTTTCCAATAGGGCAAAGTAATCTGCTTCAACGTCTTTAAGACGTTGTTCAAATAATGTACTCATGATTCGAATTAAATATAAAGTAAGTTCTTCTGTATGTTTGATTTATCTTTCTTTTCCAACTTGGAGGGTGCGTCGAAACAGGTCCAATCCTGCCTCGTAAAATGTATTCCCGGTGCTATGTCCATGCTGCGGAAAAGCCATCCATGATTTTTCACTTTTCACCTGATTGTAAGCGGCAAAATTGATATGTGGCGGACAAACGTTGTCCTGCACGCCAATGCCCATGACCAATGGTACACGGATTCGGCTGGCCAGATTTTTAATATCGAAATAGGAAAGCGTCTGGTACACCTTTTTCCAGCTTACCTCCGGATGTTGTGCCCGGTAATGATCCACATCCGATTTTGGCCAAGGCGCGATTTTGAAATAATCCTGAAAATCGGATAAAAAAGGAATACCAATGGCCAATGCCTTTACACGAGTATCCAGCGATGCGGCTACGACCGACAATGCGCCTCCCTGACTTGATCCGCGCACAGCAATACGCTCCCCATCGATTTCATCCCTTGAGCTGACAAAATCCAGCGCACGCAGCACATCCATAAATGCCCCGCGATAGTAATACGTATTTTTATTGTCTATCCCGTAGGTAAACCAGGTACCGAAATGATTGGACTTCTCATTCAATGCCTGTCCGCGGATGGAAAGTACAAAATAGGCAAACCCATCCCAGCTTTGATTCGGAAAATAGGGTTTTGACCCATAGCCCATATACTCCACAATGACGGGGTGCTTTCCTGCCTTTTTAGGTTTAGCGTAGTAGCCCATGATCAGTTCATTATCCAGCGAGCGCATGGATACGTGGTACATCTCATAATCGAGCTTGGACTGCTCTGGAACCAGCATCAGTTGATAATCTGGCTGTACGCTAGCGAGCTGCGCTTTATTGGCCTTCCAGAATGTATCAAAATCTGCTGCTCCATCGTTCGGCGAAGCAATCTTTTCGGGCTCATAACCTACGTTCACCTGCTCTTCCAGCTTTTGGCCCCCATCCATCTCCACAGACACCTTGTAGCGGTAAAATCCCGGCTCGGCATTTTTTAACCCAAAGGTACCCATGGTAGCTGTCGCATGTGCGGGAATATCGATCTTCAACTCTTGCGATTTGACCGGTTTATACGCATCCGTGGTCACTACAATCTTGACGGTTGCACGCAGTGATTTTTTACCTTTGTTTTCTATAGTCGGTGCTATGGCGATACTATCCTCACCCAGAAAAATATAATCGTCATCCTGTACGTTAACTTTCAGCTTCAGTTTATCGACTGTTGAAGCGGGTTCTACCGTCATTACCGCTGCATTCAAGAAGCCGCCATTGGGGCTCCACCCATCAAAAAATTTGATGGCAATCACATTGTCACCGGTAAGATCAAGTGCTTCCAGGGGAACAAAATACCGACGTCGCTGATCAAAGTAGCCGGCAAAATTAGGCGGAAACTCCCCCGTTTTACCGACTAATATTCCATTGACATACACTTCTTCACAGGCTGCAAATTGACCGAGGTCGATTTGCACGCCTTCTGCCTCGGCAATTTTTTGCTGCATCGGGGCCGGAAAGACCAGTTGCTTGCGGTACCATCCAAAACCCTGTTGTAACAGTTGCCCCTGCTCTTTGAGCGGTTTATCAGAAACCACGCTTGCCCAATGTTGATCCCGATAGTTCTTTGCGTTCCAGCTGCTGTCTTTGCCTTCACCTGCATGAAACTTCCAATTGGCACCAACATTATGGGCCACACTATTCTTAGCCTGCTGCTGCGCGTGACCGTGTAATGCTGCCGTACCATACAGCAGCATTAGCAGTGCAGTTCTTACAGCGTTGCTCATTTATTGTTTCTTTTTAAATCTTGTCGCACCATTTTTCCCCAGGGTTTGAGCTGGCTTTCCGACCAGCCATATGCTGGCACCTGTTCATCCGCAATCATGGAGCAGCTTTCATTTTTGTCCGCGATAGACCAGGCTATCCAGCTGAGTTTATGGCGATGCATCCATTCCCTCCAGATTGTCCATTCCTTTTGGTCTATCGGTCCATTACCATCGGCATTCATCCCTGCACATTCCGACACAAAAATTGGAATACCTTTGGCCAGCGCATAGTCGGCACGGTCGCGAAGAAACTGCTGATGTGTACCTGCATAGAAGTGTACCGTATACATCAGGTTAGTAAATCCTTGGATGGGGTTATCGGCGACAATATGGATATCCTGATCCCAGTTTGGGCAGCCCACCAAAATGATATTGTCTGGATCTATGGCCCGAATAACAGGTATTACTTCCTTTGCATAGGCTTGGATTTCGTCCCAGCTTGTCTCCGTGGGTTCGTTAAATATCTCATAAATGACATTTGGATAACTGCCATATTTTTGGGCTACGGTGCGAAAGAAGGCCTTGGCCTCTTGTGGATGTAGCTGATGTGCATGCCAATCAACAATGACGTATATGCCCTCGGCTATTGCTGCATCGACCACGGTATATAACTGCTTCAGCGCTGCCTCGGGATTTTGTAAGTACGCCTGATCAGGCTCTACACCAATAGCCGCGCGGACCACCTGTATATTCCAGTCTCTTTGAAGCCAGTCAATGGTGTGCGCCTGATAAAAGCGGGGCCACCAGTTGTGCCAGCCCAGGCTTACACCATGGAGCGCCAGCGTATCGCCGTGTGCATCGAGTAGCGCTGTACCCGACACCCGGAGCTGACCGTGTCGGGCAACAACCGTTTTATCATCTGCTTGTGGACCGTTCCATGCCGATCGGCAAGCCAGTGCCAGCAACATAGTTACCAGCAGCATGGGGTAAACATATCTTTTCAACCGGCCTCCTATTTTTTAACAATACGAATATTAACGATACTAAAGTCGTCGTTTGTTTCAGCAGTTGGCTGAAAGACAAAGACAAAGTTGTTCCAGCCCATTTGCAAATACGATCCATTTGGCTGGCCATCATCTTTAAAAAATTCGATCAGCGGATGCCGTACCGTTTTCCATTTTCCATAGGTATTGAAAGAGCCGTTTGCTGCTAAATTCCACCGCATTTGGCTACGCCCGCCATCCATAATAAAATTACCCACGCTAATTGGAGCCGTCGTTTTTGTATTGATTTCAAAATGTACTTCATAATCTTTGGGATTGGCAACTATCTGCGCATCCTGCATATCAAAACCCGACCAAAAGAATTGATTCCAGGACCATGCGCCTGAGCTTTGATGGAAACGTATAAATTTGGCAAAACCAGGTAACGGTTTGGGATCACCAGTAGCGGTGCCATCTGTTATGAAGTCCGATAAACTATTCATATCGACAATTTGAAGTCCCCTTTCGCGGTAACGAATACTTTTGGGTGTTTCCATCAAATCGCTGGACAGCGTCATCACAGCCCCTTCCGCTGCGCCTGCCGGCACAACGAAATACAGCGAATCACTGGTGGCCCTAACTGGTTTGATACTCGTGCTATTAAACATAAACTGCCCATCCGTCTCATTCAATTTGTAGAGATCCATATATTTACCCAACACAATAGTGGTATCTCCCGGGCTGGCAAATTCATTAAAAAAGCCATCAATTACGACGTTGGGAATCTTAACCTCGAAGGGGAATTCGGTTGATCCCTTTTCTGTTACTACCGTAATTTTATTCGTGACAACCGCTGGTACGGCCCGGGGTACAGCCAATGTGATGCGCGAGCGGACGGCATAGATTGTTTTTAAGTCGACTTCCACATCGTTAAAGCGGATTGATTTCACCTGCGCCAGATTATCTCCCTGCAAGACAATCATCTGGGTCAGTTCGCCAGCTGTAATGGCCGTTTGGAGATCCGCTGCCGTAGAAATCTTCTGTACCGAAGGTGCCCCGTTTGAAGTGAGCTGATTGTCGTAGTTATCGTCGTATTTCACAATATCTTTCTGACAAGAAGCTCCCGCTGTCAGCAGCGCCAACAACGATAAGCTAAAATATGTAGATTTATTTATTTTCATAATTTACTAAGACTAGTGGATTAATTCCATCCTGGGTTATTGGTTGTAATATTCGTATTGACCCCCACCGCTGTATTCGGGATCGGGTACAACAAGTGTTTATCCGTTCTGCTTTTTAGTACGCCAACTTCATCTACCCCGCCGATCCTGTTCATGACGTCGAGATAAATGCCCCATCGAATCAAGTCCCACCGGCGGTCTCCCTCGAGGGCAAGTTCCATCGCACGCTCTTCCAATACTGCCGATCGGAATGCAACCTGACTATCGATGTTGCCATCTCCTGTAAGGCGATGTGGCGTGGCATTACTTCGTTCGCGCACCTGATTCAGTTTGGCCAATGCTGCGGCGCGTGCTGCACCACTGTTTTCGACCTCATTGGCTGCCTCGGCATAGATCAGCAGGACATCGGCAAAACGTAAGAAATACCAGGCGGCATCTGTTCGTTCTATTTTATTGTCACTTACATCCGCATATTTTGTTAAATAGGCTAGGAAGTCTGCTGATTTTTCACTTCTATAATTTGCGCCATCGTTAAACGGAGCCTCTGGGGGTACAAAAGTACCGCTCGAATTGGTATATCCCTTTGCTTTACGGGTCCATTCTTCATTGTTGGGGTAATAAGAGCCCCCGCCCCAGCTGGCATCGCCGCCCTGTCTGATCCATCGATGCATCACTCCGCGCACAATCCGATAATCTTTGCTTTCAAAAAGTTTATACCAATGGTCCCGCATTCCCCACCATAGTCCGGTTTCAATGTTGCCTTTGGCATTATAAGTGCCGGTATAGCCAGCAGAGAATTGTACTCCGTAGTTTGCATTGCCAGCCACCGACTGCAGCGTCCAGATATTTTCGCTACTGTTGCGGTTGGCTCTCAAAAACACCTGGTCATAAGGCAATAAGGCATAAGCACCATACTTTCCGTTGATGACTTCAAGGGCTTTATCACGCGCTTTGGTAAAATATTCTTGTGCATTCAAACTCGCATAGCCAGCGAGCTGTTTCTTGCTCACTGTAAATGTCGCCGGGCTGGTAAACACTTTTTCAGTTCCGTTCATCGTGAAGGGAACTCCGCCCCGGACATTTACATTACCTGTCGCCAAGGCACCCGATCCCATTGTCACATACACCTTTGCCAATAACGATGCTGCAGCGCCAGCAGAGGCTCTCCCTGGCTGAAAACCGGCATCTGTATTTTTGTACATCATGGTCTCGGCCTGGCTGAGCAAGTCAATGATATGTGCATACACAGTCGGTATTGGCTGACGCGGCTGATTGATATCCCCACCAGCATTGACGGTGATCGTGTGAATGGGCACTTCCCCAAATGCACGTACCAACAGAAAATAGGCATACGCTTTTAGGAAATTCAATTGTCCGATTGCATTGTTTTTTACCGGCTCCGACAGTGTCTTCATCGGGGTAATATTTTCGATCGCCAGGTTAGCGCGGTGAATGAGATTATAGGGTCCTTCCCAGGTCATTTTGGTATAATCATTATTCTGGAAATTGCCCGCGCCTAAATTGCCGAACGACCAATCGGGCCCCGACATGTAGTCACAATCAAACTCGAGTGCCGGAGGGAAAACGTTCCAGCGAAACATATCATCTAAGAGCTTGCTGTAGGTACCCGCTACCCACTGATCCGCCCCTGTTTCAGAATCAGGAATACTTTCGGGTTCGATAAAATCAAATTTTTTCTCCTCAATCATTTTTGCGCAGCCCCCGATAACCGGCAATCCCAATAGGGCCAGTAGAGCATACGTTATATAGGTTTTATTTTTTTTGGTCAACATAATCATCAGCGTTTAGGAATATTAAAAATCAGCTTTTAAGCCCAGCGAAAAATTTCTACTCGTCGGATACGAATAGATATCTACCCCTTTTCGTGAAGGGTCACCTGCGAAAGCGTTCACATCCGGATCAAACCAGCTGTATTTTGTAATCGTAAAGAGATTGGTCGCACTCGCATAGATATAAAGCGCGTTGAGACCTTTGAAAGGATTATTGAACGTGTATCCGACATTGACATTTTTGAGGCGCAAGTAAGAACCATTTTCGACGTACCTGTTGGAGGTCAACATGGTCCGTGTATAGCCCGCCACCGCCTTTGGCCAGCGCGCATCCTGAGGGTTTTCAGCTGTCCATCGGCTATCGTATAGCTTTTGGGGAATATTGCCAATATTTCCCATTTTCATATCCATCAGGTTGGCATTCAAAATATCGTTCCCTACAGAACCCTGCAGGAAGATGCCCAGCGTAAAATTCTTATACTTCAAGTTATTGGTCACACCAAAGACAAAATCGGGATTGACATTGCCAATGACCGTGCGGTCTGCAGTCGTAATTTCGCCGTCGCCATTCAGGTCGCGGTATTTGATTTCTCCAATTTTGGACGTCACCAGACCGTTACTTTCATTGGCATACACTTTTTCTGCTCGCACCTCTGCCTCATTGTCATAAAATCCGTCTTCCACATAGCCAAATATTGTTCCGATCGGATAGCCATTGCGCTGCAAGAAGATGTTGTCTGCATTGTACCACAGCCTGTCTGAAAAGGCGTCTGCATTTAACCCCTGTACTTCATTGCGATTGAAGGAAATATTGGCATCAATATTCCATTTGAAGTGATCACGATTTATCGCTGCAAATTTACCTGTTATTTCGAGCCCTTTATTGGTGACATTGCCAGTTGAATTTATCCACATATTCTTAAAACCAACATCGCTGCCGATTGGAATATTCTGCAGCAGACCGTTTGTCTTTTTGTAGTAAGCATCCACTGTCAATTGAATCCGGTTATTTAAAAAAGCCATGTCTACCCCAGCATTAAATTGATCCGTTACTTCCCACTTCAGGTTGGGGTTGAGCGCACCGCGCCAGTCCACCTCAGCAAAACCACTGTTGAGACTTCCATTGATGGGGTAATTGGCCACTCCCAACACCGCTTTTGTTTGATACGCATTTACGCCTTGATTACCGGTCTGCCCATAGCTTACCCGCAATTTGAGGTCATTGAAAAAATTCAGGTCTTTTATAAACTGTTCGTCGGACATGCGCCATGCCAATGCTCCAGACAGAAAGTTTGAAAATTGCTGCCCTACAGTTAGACGGCTGGAGCCATCCCGTCTTATGGAAGCTGTAGCGATATACTTACCCTTATACGAATAATTTGCGCGTCCCAATAATGAAACCATTGCTGTCTGTCCACGATTACTGATGAGCGCCTCCGGATTCAATGCTGTTTGCATATTAAATTCTCCTGTAATATCGTTCGGAAAATTGGTGGCGCTCATGGATTTGCCGCCATAGTCTGCCCGTTCATAGGTAAAACCGGCGACAGCGTTTAAATTATGGTCCTGTTTGAACGTTCTATCGTAGGTTAAGATCGATTCGGCCGTCAAATTTTGATACCAGTTATCGCTCTGCCCGCCCATTCCATTGCGTGGTGTACGCCCTTCCTGGGTATTTCTGTTGTAATAGGTATTGCGGTTGTTGTTGGTATAGCCAAAACCAAAATTCTGGCGAAAAGTCAAATTAGGTAAAATCTTTACACTGGCATAAGAAGAGGTGAATATCATATTTGATTTGAGCTGATCCTTTGCCGTATTGACATACACCCCAGGATTAGAGGCCAGCCAATTGAGCTGATCGGACTCGATCGTGGACATGTTGGGACCGTACGTTACCGGGAATAGCAATGCCGAACGTATAATCCCGTAATCGTAGGCATTCGATTTAGCGAAGTTATTTGTACCGTTGGTATAGTTTATATTTGATCCGAGTTCGAGCCAGCTGCGCACCTTTCGTCCCACATTTGCGCGAAACGCAATACGCTTATAGTCTGACCGTTTGATGATGCCCCGCTGATTGAGGTAGTTACCCGATATCATATGCCATCCTTTATCACTTCCACCCGAAAGGCTCAAATTATATTCTTGTTGCAAGCCATTTTGATAGATTTCGTCCTGCCAGTCGGCACCTTCCACCATCGAGGTGTTTCCATGTTCGTCTGTGCGCAATCCCGGTGACAGAAAATCTTCAGGGGATGGATTATACGTACCGTGGTCAAAGCTGCCCTGTTGCGGATAAGACCATATTCCAGCATAAGGAAGTGTGGAATAATTCAGCCCTTCATATTTCTTACTATTGATGGCCTGTTCGTTGATGTAGTTGGCATAGGTGTAGGGATCGAGCATTTTGATCTTTTTGCCCAATTTCGAAACACTTAAATTTGACGTAAACTCGACCTTGTCGACGCCATTTTCGCCTCTTTTGGTGGTGATGATCACCACGCCGTTCGCGCCTCTAGACCCATAGATGGCGGTAGCTGAGGCATCTTTAAGCACCTCAATCGATGCGATATCATTGGGGTTAATGGCGGCTAATGCATTTGAAGTCTGCATATTATTGCTATTGGCCGAGCTAGCTGGTGTAGACCCTGTTTCAAAAGGAATGCCATCCACAATGTAAAGTGGCTGCGAACTGGTCGTAAAGGAGTTGGTCCCCCGGATGGTAATGGATACACCAGCACCTGGAGCCCCATCGTTCTGGTTGACTGTGACACCCGCCATCCGTCCCTGTAGTGCCTGATTGATACTTGGCGCCGGGTTTCCGGCCAGGATATCATCGGCTTTTACCTGGCCAACCGATCCCGACATGTCCCTCTTTTTTATCGTTCCATAGCCAATAACGACCACCTCGTCCAACACATCAGATTTGGGATTTAGGTAAACCTTGATCGACTGCCGCGCGGTGACTTTTACCGTGCGTGTCTCCATACCCAGAAACGATATATACAGATTGTCTCCTAAACTGACCTCAATTTGGTAATTGCCCTTTTCGTCTGTCAGCGCAGTTTTTCCTGCACCGTTGCGCACCGTTGCTCCGGCTATCGGTAAATTGGTCTGTTGGTTTATTACCTGTCCCGATAGCTGCAGTTTTTGGGCAAAAGTAAGCATCGGAGTAAGGCCAGCAACCATACAGGCATAAAAGATTTTTTTGATCATTTTTGAGTTCCCTTAAAATTGGTTATTTAAATTGCTTTAACTACTTCCAAAACTAACAACAATGGGCACTCAAGGCTAATACTTTTTTATCTTCTTCTCATGCTATTTAAACCAATAACAGCATTTATAACTTTTTAAAGTAATGTATAACCTATATTTTTTTAGCCGTATGTATACTTTCGGCTCACCAATAGAATTTAGAATTGCGGTATTTAGTCCGGAAGTCTGTAGGGGTTGCTCCTTTCTTTTTCATAAAGGTGCGGTTGAAATTGGATAGGTTGTTAAAACCCGACAATAATGCAATTTCGGCAATGCTGTGTGTTGTATCGACCAGCATCCGGCTGGCGTGGCCCAGCCGAATATCGTTTAAGGTATCGATAAAAGTTCTGCCGGTCCGTTGTTTTAGAAATCTACTTAAAGAAACAGCGGTCATCCCGATCAGATCGGCGGCTTCACCTAGCGACACTTCCTGCTGATAATTTTTGGAGAGGTAGCGTAATACTTTTTCAACGCGTCGGCTATCGTGCTGCCCGATACTGCTGTGAAAAGAACGACTGCAGAGTTCGCGCATGTGTACATCTTGTGATAAAATAAACAGGATATCATACAAACGTACCACAGAATGGAAGCCATCTTTTTCATAGGCGAGCTTTTTGATCGATTCCTGTACCGCTCGAATGGTTTGCAGACTGAACGTCACACCATACCCTGCCTTTTCTACCAACTGTTTGATGGAACGGAATTGATTTTTGTTGAGTAGCGTTTCACCCAATAAATCCGGCTGAAACTGTATGGTGATTTCGGAAATATGTGTGGACTGACATTTATGGTCAAACCAACCGTGCTCGAGGTTGGCATTGGCGATCAGTGTAAGTTCGAGGTCTCCGATTTCCTCTATACTATCTCCTACGATACGTTGTGCGCCAGCCGCATTTTCAATGAAATTGAGCTCAAATTCTGAATGGACATGAATTGGAAAATCAAAACATGACTTCTCTCGGGCAAATACCATGAAACAGTCCTTATCAGAAAGTGGTGTAACTTCGCGTAATATCATTGGTCTACTTGTTAGTCTATAAGGTTATCGTCGCCAATTATAAATGTCGTTTATTTTTTCGAATAAAAAAATAGGTAGTGCCGTTGCGATTTTATAGGCCGCTTTAAGGCACATTTCCTTTTGTTAACCGCAACACAACACGTTGAATTCGTGGTAAAAGCAGCAAAATAACAATGACGACCAGTACGCCCGTTAGCATCCAATCGTAATAATCGCGGGTAGCACGGGCCAATATTTGATGCCCTATCAGTTGATTAAAATAGCCTGTAGCTACTGCTTTTGCGGTAGACATATCGTTGCCGGCATGGATATATTGACTTTGAATATCCAATATCGTTAGCGGCAATTGCGGGTTGGTTTCTGTCAGTGCCTCCCGCACCTTCTCCCGAACCCCAGATTTTGCAACTAATTGTAGTTCGTTATTTAATGCCAGGCTTAGGGTAAAACCTGTAAACCTGGCCAATATCCCCACAAGCGAGGCATTAATGGCAATTTTGGGCGGTGCTGATGAAGTGGTAAAGGAAACAATCGGAACAAATAACACCCCTGTGGCTACACCATAGATCAATAGCGGGAGCAGAAAATCGACCGTCTCTCCCTGTACCGACACAAATAGGATCATATAGGCATAATAAATCGCCATGATTCCAAATCCAACAATAATCAGACGGATCAGATTATACCCCATCAGCACAAATCGGGAAGTAATAAACATACTCAGCGTGGTCCCCACAATGACAGCTGTCCATATCGGAATGGTGCTCAATGGATCATTGCCTAAAATCACCTCCAGGTAGCCATAAGCAAGCCCAGTGCTTCCTTTGAACAGGTAGAATGTAACAAGTAGGAATATCCCCAACACAAAATTCTTGGCCTTAAAGATCTGTAAATTGATCAAGGGTCTTTTGAGTTTTGATGCTCTGACGATCAAGAGCGAAAGAATAAGTAAATCACCGATACCAAGCATCAAAATGAGCGAACTATCCAACCATCCCAATTGCCGCCCATAGACCAGGATGTATCCCAATAGCAGGATGAAAGACACGTAAAACAGATAGCCGATCCAATCCACCTGGTAGAGTGGAATCTTTTTGCTAAACCGGGCTTTACTGTTCATGGTTAACAACACCACCCCTGCCAAGATCATGAGCAGGACAATAAATCCGTAGAATAGCCAGTTAAAATCAAAGAAATACAGCATCACACTGTTGTAGATGGCATAGAACGGCACAGCAATTTGTATACAGCCGTAAAGAAGACTATAACCAATTACCCGGGCGCGCACAGCATGCAATCTTGGAAAGATAAGCTGTAATACAATCCCCGACATCAATGCGCAGGTAATCCCCTGCAAAAACTGGCAGATAACAAACACGGTCCAATCTTTAAAATGAAAGCAGACCACGGAACATAATGCATTTATAGCCAGGGCAATCAGCAAGTATTTTCTGGGCGCAAAATATTTGACTATCCGGAAGTCGAGTGCCAGGAATGCTACGGTAGAACCATAGATAACGACCATGCCATATTGTACATCGGTGGGCTGTATGCCGTAAAATCCCATTGCCGCAACCGGACTACCGTAGAAAGCGAAACTAAATAAACAGGTCATCAGAATGGCAAATATGACGGATCGCGCCACCCACTCAGCTACCCAGGATCTGAAAATCGGTATGTTATGTGCTTGCATCATTCCGCTTTTAAAACATATACATTGGCATTCATTCCGGCAGAAAGTTTTCCTAACTTTTCAGGCGTATCGGTTAATTTAATCCGAACCGGAATACGTTGCGTGATTTTCACAAAATTGCCGGTTGCGTTATCCGGTGGAAGCAGCGAGTAGCGTGAACCCGTTGTTGGCGAAAGCGACTCGATGGTACCCTTGAAGCGCTCATTCGGAAAGGCATCGACCTCAATAGCTACGGCTTGCCCAATGGTGAATTTGCCGATCTGTGTTTCCTTAAAATTGGCCATCACCCACTTTTCCTCGGCCTTGTTCACCAAAAAAGCCAAGGTTTGCCCGGGCTGTATCAGTTGACCTTCCTGAATCGTCTTTTTACCGATCTGCCCGTCAAAAGGTGCTGTAATAACTGTATATCGAATATCCAGCTGCTGCCTTTGTAGCAGGGTTTCCTTCATTTTTATCTCTGCCTGTATCGCCTGCTGCTGTGCGCTAAAATCATTCAATTTGGATTCGGCTACCTGCAAAGCTGCATTCGCCTGATCATAATCAGCTTGTGCAATGGATAAAGCGGTAGTGACATTGTCAAATTTTTGCTGCGTGGTCGATTCATCTGCCAGTAGATTTTTATAGCGCCCAAATTCTCTCTGCTGCTGCTGCAATCTGGCTTTAGCTCCGGCCAACTGCGCTTTGATCACCGCAATACTTTTACGTTGCGTCTCTTCGCTTGCGGCCAATATGGGTAATTTGGCCTGTGCACTCCGCAGTTCTGCCGATGCAGCATCTTTTTTCAGTGCGTACTCGTCCAGTTCAATGACGACGAGCGTATCCCCTTTTTTAACCAGCTGATTGTCTTTATACGCTATCCTACTGATGTATCCGCCCACTTTGGCGTTTATGGGCGAGAGATAAGCATCTACCTGGGCATCGTTGGTCTGCTCATAGCGGTACCCTTTTAAAAAATAGGTAGCTGCCCAAACCAGGATGCCCACGAATAATGCAATGCCCAATCCTTGGGTTAGGCTGACCACAATTTTGTCTGTTTTATTTTTGTTCATGATCGTTGATTAAAGAATTCCTACAATGGCCAATAGTCTGATATGGCTTACTTTTACGTCTGTCTGTGCGGTTGTGAGGTTAAATTTTGCTTCCAATAGCGCATTTTCAGCCTCCATAAGATCGGTCAGCAATGATTCCTGATTCAAATAACTGCTTCTGATCACACGGACGGTTTCAGTCGTTTGGATGATTTGCTGTTCGGCCGTTTTGACACGTTCCAAAGCTTGCTGCTGCTGCAAATAAGCTTCTTTTACTTGCAGATAGATTTCATCTTTTTGAATGTCTGCTTTTTCTTGGGCCTCCCTACTAACCACCTGGGCATGCGCGATTGCATGTTTACTTTTGATCAGGTTGTCAATGGCGTACTGCACTTTGATCCCTGTCTGGCCAAATCCCCACAGGTCATTTGAATACGGATAAAAGGAAATCTGTGGATAGGTGTAATTATAGTTCGCGTACAAAGAAACTTTGGGCAATACCATCGCTTTCATCTGCCTGACGTTCAGTTCGCTCCATGTGATGTCACTATGAGCTATTTTGTATGCCGGGGATTGGTTAAACGCCAGGTCTACATACGCGGTGTAGTGATCATCTTCGAAGGCATTTAATGCAGCACTATCTTTATGGATGATTGCCAATGCGGCGTCGTTTGCACGCCCCATCAGTATATTGAGCCGTTGTTTGGCGATTTCAATCTTTTTTGTGAGATCGGAAAGATTGAGTTCCAATTGCGACAATTTCACCGAGGTTCTCAGCACATCACTCTTTAGCACAGTACCGTTGTTATGCAGACTTTCTATTAATCGCTTTTGCTTTTTCTCTGCTTCGATCTCGGCATCAAGAAAATCGTAGAAATGCAAAAACTTATAGAGATCGAAATAAGCAACAGCGACGTCTAATTTTACGCGATGCTTTTGCAGATCTGCTTCGTATTGTTTTCGTGTCGCCTCTTCCTTTTTCAGGGCGATATTCCTTTTGTCCTTCCCGCCATTGTACAGATTGAAGTTTAGGTTGTACCCCAGGCCATAGCCATAGCCTTTTACAGGCACATCCTGTGGCGCAGCGAACAATCCATCGTCATAGATCAGAAATTTAGAATTGAGTTTTACATCGCCACCAACCGATAGTTCGGGCAACAAACGGTCTTTAGCTTCCAAAATTGCTAGTTTACTTTGCTGCAGATCGAGGTCGGATAGTTTGAGCTGCCGGTTATTTTTCTCGGCCACGGTCCACATTTCTTCCAAACTTAAGGGTTCGATTTTTTCTGTCTGCTGCGCGTAAATAGCGGGCGCAACCAGCAGCAACAGTATGCCGAAAATAGGCTTGGCTTTTAAGCAGTGTTTGAGCATCTTTTTCAGTGCATCAAAAACGAATGTTAAATCGCATAGCGGCATCAGCGGACTGGCATAGGCGCAAGCCAGCCAATACCGATACGTTTTGTCAGTTTCTTCCGATGGAAGCGGCGAAATTCGTTTATCGGGTTTTATGATTTTTTGTTCCATGTTGATTTTATGAAGATTAACACCGCAAAATTATCCAACACCGTAGACCAAGTTTTTATATAATTAGCCTAATATTTACTAAATTTGGCCACATGGATAGGCTTAGCGAATTAATCAACCGTGTGGATCAACATCCCGATTCCATCCTTGTCATGCGACAGCAGACCGAACAGCGCCTGCCTGCGCACCAGCACGACAAGGCGCAGTTGCTGATGGTGTATGGGGGCATTGCTTATCTGCAGACCGACGAAAAGGATTTCTATATTCCTTCCAATCATTATATCTGGATTCCAGCACACTACCCGCACAACCTGATGTTTAATACGCAGGATCTGTACATTATCAATATTTACTTTCCTGCACAAAAATCGAGTGCTTTTTATGATGAGCTGGGTATTTATCCGGTGAGTAAGCTACTGGCCGAGATGCTCTTATTTAGCGAGAAATGGCAGGGCGATTATGGCGTTGGTTCATGGGAATTTGAGTTTTTGACCACACTTAAAGGCGTACTATCACAAGAAAACCTCAAAAAATTCTCCATCCAACTGCCGACAACAGATGATCAACGGCTCAATGCTATTACGGACAACATTAGAAATCGGTTACATGAGGATCTCAGCCTGGATACCATTGCGCAGCAATCGGGCATGAGTGTACGCAGCCTGACCCGATTATTCCAGACCAAGCTGCATATCACTTTTGTTCAGTATTTAAAAATGCTGCGGATTATTCGGGCCATGGAATTGATCAAAGATACCGATTTGAACATGACCCAGATTGCCTATGCCATTGGCTATTCCAATATCGCTGCATTTAGTAACAACTTTCAGCAACTCACCAATATGAGGCCGACAGAATTTAGACTAAAAAAGCGCTAATTCTACTGTTAACTCCCTATTCACTTGTTACCAACTCCCAGCATTGATCGGAATTTTATCAGGTCTGCCTCGGGTCTTGTTCGAATTTGGTCCGAGGGGCACCCGACGCCAATACGATGAAAATTGCTGTAAAGGCAGGAATTGGTTGGGAAAAGGTCAGGAGAAAGTGGCCAAATGCCTAAAGATGCCGCCCCAGGCGGGGCGGCGCTCCAATCAGCTCCATTTCAATAGGTAAAAATGTAGGGAAGACCGTACTACAGGCCGCGGTAATGTTGGCGCAGCCGCTCCACATCCACATCGCGGTAGTAGCGTTTGTTGTGTACGCGCCTGGCAATGCAGATATGCCCATCGCGCTGCAGGCGATAGAGCGTTTCGGTGGAGATGCCCACATGCGATTTGACATATTCGGCATCGCGCAGCAGCACATTTTCCTGTTCCAGCTGCTCCCGTAGGTCGAGGTATGTTGCGAGCTGACGCTTGACGGCCAGGAGTTCCAGCAAGATTAATTTTTGGGCATAGGCCTGCCCTGGACTTAATAGTAAGCCCCTGAGGTATTGTTTTTTGGGCATTGTTATTAATTTAAGGTTTATAAAAAGTGTATAACCCATACACCCATCAGGCGTATTGGCGTAATCTTAGCAGCCCCATCGTACTCACGCTAATATCAAGATCGGTACGTTCAGGGAATAAAATCTTACGATTGACAACTTTCCTGGCAAAGTTAACACTTACAATAAAACCGCGGTGTACGCGCACGAAAGTACTTTTTGGCAGCATCGTTTCCACCTCGTCCATCGTGATGCGGTAGTTAAAATCGTCCTCTGCCTGCCGCAGGTGAAAGATTGCATAATTTTTACTGGACGATACCGCCAGGATATCAGTGAACAGTACAAATCGATACATCTTTTTGAAGGTAAACCATTTCCCGATGGGTTCAATCTGGAAAGGCATGTTGATGTTTACATTTTTCTGATAGAGCGCGCGCTCGAAAGCGACAAAGAGATCGGGAAACCGCACCGGTTTGATGAGGTAGTCGGCCACCGCGATTTTGATGGCCTTGTAAGCATATTGATCTGAATGGGTACATAGAATAACGGGCGGTCTTTTTGCCTGCGGCAGTGTCTGGTACAGATCCATCCCCGACATCTCGGGCATCTCCACATCCAAAAGCAATACATCCGGGGGATTGTCCATGATGCTGTTGAAACCATCAATCGGTTTTGTAAAACACCGCACTTCACCGACCTCATTGATTTGTCGGAATGCGCTCGCTGCGATACGGTTATCGTAGGGATCGTCGTCAATAATCATTACATCGTATTTTGCCATCACCTGGGTTTATAAAAGTTAGTTTAACATTAAAATAGGGTGAACTGTCGGTCACTTCCATTGGTTGTCTTCAATCGTATTAAAAATATTCCTAGGATCATCATATCACTAATATTTTAAGCTAAGATAATAATTAAACATAAACATATCAAGTTATAATTATTAAACAATTTTTTACTTTCGTCATTAACTAAATTTTAAGCCAAAACGACACTACCATGGACAACTACCCACCGAAAGCCATAACAACCTGATTAACAATAAATTTTACCTCCTCTATTTAGTCGTTTCAGTACGATTTTTGCAGTCTATTATCACCTTTTCTTAAGCAGCGAAAAATTTATAATTTAACTTATTTTTGTGCCCATTTGTTAGGCATTTCTTTGGACCATCGCGTGTCAATGCTACAAATATGTGCATTACATTTTACCTATAGAAGTAATGGGAAATAAAGTAATTTCTAGGGACGAATAGATTTATCGTATAATAGTTCAGTTACACGATGTATATTCATCCCTGTATACGCCCTATTTAACCCTATTGAAAACCTTTATTTCCCAAAAATTGCTATCCCGGTATAAGTTTGATAAATTGCTGCTTTATGACCTAGAGGTAAAACGACCAAAAGCTAAATTATGAGGAGAAGTAAACATGCGCAGCTCAACCCTTTTTTTAAGGATATCCTTCCCCAGTGGCAGGATGACATCCCCGAGCTATCATCGCTCTTGGAAGAGGAAAAATTCGTTAAGGGTGAGCACCTTATGAACGACTGGGGCGATCTGTATCTGATTGCCGAGGGGCTTTTTGGCAAATATGAAAAGACCTGTCCGGTACGCTATGCCGTTGCTGGCGAATCGCTGATGATCCCCAATCAAAAGCACAATTATCGCTTTGTTGCACTGAGCGATTGCCTGACGTTCCGCACCTCGTTCCGTCAACTGGAAGAGATCAATGCACACAACCCAAAAGTTTTTTACCTGTACGCCCAACTCAAGGATCAGCAGCTGCGCTATCTTGACTATCGGCACAAGCTGCTGTCGCTGCATAATCAGGACAAATATGATTTTGTTTTTGATCATTATCCGGACCTCCTTGCTCACATTACACAGAAGGAACTCGCCCAATTTATGGGCATCAGTATGGAGCTGCTGCGGCGGATGATGCGGGATAGGGCGTATTAAGCTTCACGCCGATGGAAGTAGCGCAATTCATATCCCTTTAATGCTAGTTTAAGGCTTACAGCCTCACATTAGCGACCTAGCTTATCCTCTTTTTTTATACTTTATCCTTAAAAATTACCATTCTTGGAGATATTTATCCTAATTAAACTGAAATAAACTCTCCTTAAACAGGGATACTTCACACAAAAAAAGCGCAATCGATTGATTGATTTATTTCCTTCTTTTCCGAAATATTATTAAATACATTTACATCAATCAACTGTCGAATGGAACAATTATAAGCCAGATACAGTACTATTTTTTGCCGCTAAATACTAGAATATACCTTTCTTATTTCATTTTAATCCCAATCAAAATAGGATTAATCTGTCACTGCTGCCCATTAAGGAATTAAATACTTTACAAGAAATTTTTCAAAAAAATGAAAATAACGGTTAAAATATCAATTACTTTCTTCGTGTCGGTTTTATATAGTTGCAATACTGACATCTTAGCACCATCACACCTAAAAACGGTTCAGATGGATAGTTGTCATTTTAATATTATTAAGATACCTAAAGAGTCCACTTTTGATTACAATAAACAAATAGATCCTCAAAGTATTGAATTAATCCCATTGGAACAAAATAAAGACAACATACTAACAGTGATAACAAAAATTTTCATAGTGGATGGCTCAATTATTATTTACGATAAGAATCTTGAAGCAATAGCAATCTATAAAAAGGATGGAAAATTTGATAAAATGATTGTACCGAATAAGGAGATAAAAAATATATTTAACATGACCATTAATTGCAATACCAAACAAATTCTTATTCACGATGATAAGGAAAAAAAGGTATATCATTTAAACATGGCCGGTGATTTAATTGATACTACCGATATGACATTCTTTTTTGAAGATTTTGCTACTCTGGAAGACGACTCTCGTCTGACTTTTGCTTCTATTTACAATGACAAAGTAAATTTTTTCAAGCATGTCAAATCATCACTATTCAAAGGCTCACTGCAAAGATTAGAGTCCTATGTCCCGGACTTTAAAATGATAAAGCATCTTCGAGATGAATATGTACCAAAAAGGATTCTTTACTCTTCTAAAAGAGAAATATTTTATACCCCACTTTTTTCAAATGACATTTATTCTATAAAAAAAGATAGTATAAAATTGGTTTATAAGCTTGATTTTGAAGGTGAAGGAATAGAGCAAGTTATAAAAGGTAAGACTACTTCAACATTTATCAAGGAATTTAATTCCCACAAATATTACTCTTTTGACGGGGCTATTTGGTCTACACAGAATAAAGTATTTTTAGGTATACAAAAAAATGGGTACAATGGATATTTCCTCGATAAGAAATCGGGCAGATTAGTTGGAGGGCAAATTTCCATGACAGTGAATTTCGATGACCGGGCAATTTTGCCAAATTTCAGTTATCCTATTGGAGTATCAGCGGATAAGTTTATCAGCATTATTACCCCACCTTATAATTTAAATGCAAATTATTCTGACCAGCTGTTAACAGTGTTGAAAAATAATCCAAATTCACCGTTATTATTGCTATATAATGTTAAATAAGGCGAGTAATCTTTTCAGACCCTGAAATAGTTTACAATAAATCATATTTACCATTATTTATTAATCAAATAGCACCTACCCTATTAGCTCAACAGCGCTTCGAGCATGGTATATGTTTTAAAGATACTGAGGAGAAGCGCAAACAAGAGACAGTACCAGAGCACATCAATTTCCTTGGCCAGTTTGATCGCAAAAACAATGATGAACATCACGGGGCACACCGTAATAAAAATAAACATAGCTGTCGCGATGGCTTCAAAAATATCCTCATCGTAATTCATTAGCAAGAGCATGATGCCGACGTAAAACAGCCATACAAGCAGTGGGGAAAGAAAGCATATCAGCAGTTTCCAAAGCAAACTGAGCTTTAGGTTTTTAGGTATTGCTTGGCGCTTATTTCTGTATAAAAGGAAGCACATACCGGCTACCGCTAAAGTCAGCATCGCCAATTGCACATAGGTATTGAAAATGGTGTTGGCACGCGTGTTTACCTTGGAAGAGGACTTGAGTTTATCCCCGCTGTACTGCTTTACCTGCGTTTTCTCGCCGTGGACAAATGTCTGTACCACCCTATCGTTACTGCTACTATCGCGGAGTGTCCAGGTAGCATCTTCCAGTCCCATCTTATAAAATCCTTCGATGAGCCGCTTATTTCCTTTTGTTCTTATCAATGGACCATCGAGGCGTCCGCCGTTAAACCGCAACGAATCGGTTCCCTCCTCCGTGTGGATGGTGAGCTGGGTGATTGTTCCAACAGGAATACGCGTTGCACTGTCCCCAATAATGCTTAACACGTCTTGATCGAGCTGTTGGATATTTTTATTTTTATTGTAATCATCGCTCCGGGCAGGCCTGTTGGTATATAGATAATCTATTTTAACAACAAGCAGCGAATCTTTTTTATAAAATTGAAATCCATAGGAAGGATCAAAATTTTTGAGTGTGGGATGCTTTAGTAAGATATATTGCGGTTGCTCAAAGGCTTGGATATATCGCGGCTGGGTGGTGGCACAAAAAGCGAACATAGCGACCATACCGATCAAGTAAGTACTTACGCGCAGCATGAATGCGGGTGGAATGGCAGACCGTGATCCGCTCTTCGTATACAACCAGGCCAAGCCGATCATGGGTAATGCCATGAGATCGGACAGATCGACTGTTCGTCCTACACCAAAATAGGGATTCATCCATTGGATGAGCCCCGTGGAATATTCGCTTTTCCAAAAGGCAAATAGTACTGCTGTGGCTATAAAAATCAAGGCTTTCCGTTTGGGAAAGATAGCCGACCAGAAAATAGGGAAAATAAAAAGCCCACTAAAATCGGAGAGCTTTCCTGTCAGCGCATTGTGAAATGCCCCTTTTAAATAGAAGTCGTTCACGAGCAGCAGCACCAGAAAAAGAATAAAAAGTGGCGAAGCGAGAATCCTTAAGCGTTCATACATAATTTACGTTACCTTTTGTATTGATACCCATTCTACCATTTGGTAACCTTCTTCATCACGATATGGTTTAAGGGGATGGCCTCTTTTTACTGCTGTTGCTGGGAATACGCTAGCGAAGGCAGCATGCTACATCCAAGTTAAACCCAATTTTTTGGGTTTGCTATACCAATAATTTGGGCTTTCTATCGCAATATCTTGCGATCAAAAACGCAAAACATCGTATCCAAAACCCCAACATTTACCAGGAATTGTACTGCAACTTTGTAGTAGCAGGTCGGATAAAGCAGGTCAGCATCCTAAAGCTTGGTTGATGCAAGTCAAAGTACAGCTGAAAGCGCTATCCGAAATGCCCAATAAGAAACACGATTATGAGACAGTACAAAAGAAAATTTGCGCTATTCCGGCAATGTCGATAAGCAGCAAGGCTACCCAGGAAATCCGTCTGTTGGGTGCAGGTGGCTCCGTAGAACAACAAACTAAGATACAACATCACGATACAAGCGCTTATGGAGAAGCACTTCAATACATACGAATATCAACAGGATCAGCCGGCAAGCTCCCCTAAACGCGGTAGTTCAATCCGCTCGGCTGCACGCTGGATCTATCGTCACTTACCTGATGTGATCATTTATGGCTATGCCTTTATCTACATGTACACGGGATGGGCCAAGTTTATGATCATGGCCGTCTTTATCAAGGGTAATAGCAAGATCCCCTATCTAGGTCAGTACGCAAAGTTGATCGGCTATGGCATCCCCTCTTTGGAGATTGTGCTTGCGATCCTATTGGTTATCCCGGTGTATTGGATTAAGCGGGCTGCCCTGTGGGCATCGACTGTATTGATGATCCTATTCACCGTTTACCTCAGCTTGATGGTCAAATTTGTGGAGAATAAGCTTTGTCACTGTGGTGGTGTAATCGAATCGATGGGCTGGAAAACGCATATCGCCTTTAATATCATCTGGGTGATAGCGGGAATTTTTGGCCTGGTAAAAACAAAAGTTATACATTCTAAAATTTAAACCCATGGAAAGAATTAAAAATTATGGGAAATTGCTACTGGGTGTAGCAACAATCGGCGGCGCAATATTAATGCAGTCTTTTACAAAACGATTGACACCTCCTTCTGGAGAATATGTTCTAATCGAGGGAACATGGGAACCAAAGGCAAACTATCCGCTAGGAGATTGTCTGGATAATCCTTCGGTGACTTGTTCCTATGACAAAATCGGCAGTGCACCAGGGCCGATGAACGATGAGTTCAGAAATCCTGCAAATTTCCAGACTGCAGATCACGGGCAGTTTGATACCAACGAATAATTGGTAACATCGTATTGATTAAAAGGGGCCTGACAGCTGTCAGGCCCCTTTTAATCATTTAGCCTTGCTATTAAGTCAAGAAAAGCCTTGTCATTTTCCTCAGTTCCAACCCGTGGCACATGAGTCTCCACGATCCGCATTTCCTTATCTATGATGACCTGCCGTGGATAAGACATTACATTAAAAAACTTCACCAACGGATGCGATGATTTTTTTCCCATGGTATATAGGCTCACATCTGATATATCTGTATAAGCGCCTGTACGAACAGATTTTTTCCAATTTTCAAAGTCTGGGTCTATGGAAACGTTCACAAAAATGAGATCCTTCCTCGACTTTAAAGTTTCCTTAATCGGTTTCATATTCTCATTTAAAATCCGGCAATTGCCACAGCCCGTGTACCAAAAATCAAGAACAATAGTTTTGCTGGCAAAGTCAGCAAAATGAACGATGTTACCTAATGTATCTTGCAATGTAAAATTTGGCATTTTGGTGCCGTAGGCAATATTTTTCAAGAAATTTTGAACTGCTTTTTTATATTTAGTTCCCGTAATCTGATTAACAATTTCTTGTCTTTGGACGCTATCTATTTTGGAATAATTTCTATAGAAATGTCGATACAATACGCGATCCATAAATGCTTTGTTGATTTCGTTTCCTTCCCACTCCTTATTGAACACATTTATTAACCAATTTTGCATTTTCATTCTTTCCACAAAATATAACTGCAGTTCATTTGCATGTAACATGTTTCTGTCCGAAACCCCATTCAATCGGGTATCCCGCTCAATATAGCTTTCCAAAAGTTGCAGTTTATTCATTTTTAGTTCGGGATATTTATGACTAAGCCGATAAAATTCCATAAACAGATGCTTCAGGAGCGTCTGCTCGGTCCTACCAATGATATTTAACTTTATCAGGCTGTACAATGGACTATCCAAAACAGCCTTATATCCATCTAAGATCAATAGTTGACTATCCCTCTTCGCATAATTATATTGCAATAAGGATGATAATTTATCGTACAAAACTGGAGGTAGCCGTTTTTGCTTTGGTGATGACAGCGTATGCTCAACCGACTTGTCCAATAAAAAAACTGTATTCTCTATTTTGGATAGTTTATATTGTAAGTCAAATTTCTCTGCTCCTTTCCCACTAAACAACAACCCCTCAGTTCCATTATCTGAGATTGTAATTTCATCACCCGGACATATCAGGTAATCATATAAGGCCAATTTATTGCTATTATTATCATCCTTTACTTGTAGTGTGACGTAACGAAATTCCATCCCTTTATCGAAAGGAATAGTATACGAATTCCTATTCCTTGAAGCGGTATCTTTTTCTAACGGTGTATAATTGACAAACTCAAAATTATCTTCTACCCAATAACATTGTAGGCTTTTAAGCAATTGGTTGTTTGCTTTTACCGTAATTGTTGCAGGCTGTGCAAACAAGCTGCTTATTGCACTTACAAAAGTGCAAAATAAAGCCAAAAAATATCTAGTCGTTATTTTCATGTGTATTATTTAGTTAATGTGATTATTTCTTGCGGGATAACCGGAAAGCTGTATCGCGCATCATTTGGAGGCAGCATATATTCTTTGCCTGCCAACTTCCTTACTAGGGTTATCGCAAACTTAGTATCCTTGTTGAGCCTTCTTAGGTCTTCCCAACGGCAACTGCCTGTAAAGAGCAACTCCTTATTTCTTTCCTCTAAAATGCGCTGCAACAGCTCTTCGGACGTTTCATTCGTGGGAGCTGCATAGTCTTTATATCGCCTGGTGCAGAGCTTATTCAGCACATCTCCCGCATCTTTCCAACGACCGATCCGGGCCAGGCATTCAGCATTTATAAGCATTATCTCGTTCGTTGCCAAGCCCGAAAAAAGACCTACCGTACCTGTATATCGCCCTTTGAAAGACTTTGTACCATCAGCGTTCGGCCTGAAGAAGGCTGCTTTACGCAGATCGTTATCTCGATACTTAGCAAATAATGCTTCATTTATTCGCAGATTGCCAAAGGATAGTAAGGTATAACTAATGGGGCCCGCATAGAAAATGATCTCTTTATTGCCGACATCAAGCGTGGGGAAAGGTAACGTAGCCGATGTGTTTAATGTAGCGAAGTCTAGCAATTCCGTTTGACTATTTAGATATTCCTCAGTATAAGTCAATGCCTGATCGTACTTTTCCATCAATAGATAAACCTTGGCAAGCATGGCAAGAGCTCCCAATTTGGATGGACGAGTCTTATGCACGGGCGTTAATGGCAGCAAATCAACCGAAGCTTTCAGATCAGTAATCACCTGCTCATAACACCCCTCTACCGTGCCAAAACTCCCTTCATTTTCAATGTCCGATACAAATCGCTGCGGAAGGGCGCAAGGTTCATTTGCCCCTTCCTGATAAGGCTTTGCATAAAGCTGTAATAGTTGGTAATAATGGAAGCCGCGGTAAAATAGCGCAGATCCGCGAACATGATCTCTTCCTACACTTGATGTCGTCAATTTATCCATTCCTTCCAAAGCGATATTAGCATAGGCAATAGCGCGAAAAGGCACCGTCCAATCTCCGGTGCCGACACCAATAGCACCTTCATAGATATCTTTTTTCCAGATGTACGCATTACGCTCCGCCTGCAGGCCAGCAGTCAATGCCGTATTTTCCAGTAAATGAATATTATCCGAAGCAATTATACTTAGTCCAGGGGTTGTGTTCATCACCGTTGTATTATCCAATAAGGATTGGTAATCAACAACAGTGCTCAGAATCACATCACTATTTTTTGATTTCACATCTAACCAGTCATCCATTTTTTTGCAGGAACAGCATAGACAGATGCAGAGCAGATAAAGCATATTTTTTTTCATAATGATTATTTAAGTCTTAGAATTGGATACGTGCGCCCAGGGAATAGGTTCTAGGTGCAGGAAAGGCTCCGAAAAAGTCGTTCACCTCAGGATCAATGCCCCATTTATTCTTTCGCCAGACAATACCGATATTATCTATGTAGCCATAGAGCTCAAGTTTAATCTGCCGGAATCTAAACCTATACGATAAGGAGATATCCTGAAAACGGACATGATCTCCGGGCAATACCAAGTCTTCTGAATTTTGATAAAAGGTATTACGGTTTACATTTACCGGATAAACTAAAGCGGGCATTGACGTTTTAATTTCGGGATGCGCAGGATCAAATGCCAACAAATAGTCCGCATTTGGATCGCCAAGTACTTCTGTTAAATTGGTGCTACTACTTTTCTTGCGAAAGAAGAACCCTGCTTTAAACAGTATATTTGCTGACAGCGACCAATTTCGATAAGAAAAGTTGTTGCGGACAGAACCAAAATAAGTAGGCCTACTACTGCCGTGATAAATAACATTATCCATTGTATTACTGGCAATGATACCTGTATAATCTTTGCTTACCTCGCCATTCAGGTAACCACGGGGATCGCCCTGTTCGTCGAGTGCGGCAGAGCGGTAACTATAGACCCCATAAAGCGAATTTCCTTCTTTAATGTATAGGCCATAACGGGCGGGACCGTCTATAGCAGACGAATTGGACACCAGGTATTGCGTTGGATATTCTTCACTAAAAGAAATCACCTTATCTTTTATCATGCTCCACAAAAACACCGTATTCCATCCAAAACTACCTTTAAGATTGACGGTATTTAACTGAATGTCCATCCCGCTATTGCGTACGGCTGCTGCATTTCCCTTATAACTTTCAAATCCAGTTGATGGTCGCAAAAGAATCTCCTGAATCAAATCCATGCCGTCCTTTTGAAATAACTCTACCGAACCGGAAATACGGTCACCTTTTGAGGCGAACTGAAGGGCGAGGTTTATATTACGAACACGTTCCCAACGTAACGATGGATTGGGCGGATTCTGAATTGTGGCCTGCTGAAAGCCGTTGAGTACATTTCTATTAAAGCTTGCAATTAAATAGGCCGCTTGATTGTAGGAGTTACCGTTAAAACCATATGTCAAACGAAGCCTGAGCGTTGGCAAAAGAGTTGATTTATAGAACTTCTCTTTGGCAATATCATAAAGCAAGCCCATTGACCAAAGGGGTACAAACTTATCGTTTGTACGAACCCCATAGAGGTTTGCGCCGTCTTTGCGCGCCGAAGCTGAAAAGGTATAGCGACCTCGGTATTGATACGCCCCATTGAAAAAATAAGAGATAAAGCGCCGCGTGGTCAAGCTTATATTTCCCATACCGTCATCAATCATCTGCGATCCCAATCCTGCAGGATTGACAGGATAGTATTGGTTAAAATTCAGATTTCCCAAGACGGTGCCGGTCTCAGCATCGTAACCATAATAGCGGCCAGCGCGCGCATACAATGCAGATGATTTTACTTCTGTTCCAACAAGTGCATTAAGCTGATGTATTGAAGACCAGGACTTATTTAGTACAGCATTCAGTCTAAAATTATAAGCCTCCATCCGATCTTGGCTATAATCAAGAATGTCGGCATCAGGAATGGGATAACTCATTGAGGTACCGCTTACCTGAGTAAATCGGTTGACCAGATTGCGGACATAGTAACTATTTTTATTCTTCAAATCTTCATAGTTTCCCTGTTGCCGTTCGTATTGGAACAAGGAGGAAATCGAAAGCCACTCCTTGGGGTCATAGGTCAGCTGTCCTTTCAGAATAGTATTTAGCCGTTTCAGCTGTGTGTCTTTCAACTCTTTCTCATCCAAGGGTCGAAGTCTCCAATCTTTAAAACCCTTTGCTTCCATACTCGTAAGATATCCATCCCTATGGCCACTGGGCACGATAGCTGCCCCACCCTCTTCATCTACTACGGATACATAAGGAAAAGTAGCCCCGTAACTATAGGCGTATTGTTGCTTCGTATGTGCGAATAATATCGCGGGAGCAAAAGAAAGATTGGGCAATAGCTTAAACTGCGGCGACATATTGACTGTCCACCTAGTCAGACTTCCATGTTGCACCGTTTCCCTGTTATCGTCGTATCCTACCGAAAAGTAATTGTTAGATTTGACGCCGCCCGATCGGATACCCAGGGCATATTGACTTTTGACCGACTGCTGATAAAAATACTGCGCAGTCTCTTTGCGCGTATCTACTTGTTCAAAGCGCTTGCGCGTGGATTGCAGTTCCTCATCAGACAAATTACCGGAGCGATGGCGGTCCAATAATTCCACGTAGGGGCTGACGACGGGATAAGTGGTTGCATTGATAAGCATATCATTGTAGTATCCCTGATCAAACAGCTGCTTTTCAAGCGCCATATAGTGTCCGCTTGAAATAAAATTGTGACTATACTTTAAGTTTGGCTTCGATCCAATCACGGTAGCTGTATTGAAATCAACCTTTGTTGTTTCTTTAAATGCAGCCTTTTTGGTGGTTATTACAATCACACCATTTCCAGAGCGAGCGCCCCATATAGAAGCTGCAGCAGCATCACGCAGGACTGTAATACTTTCTATATCATTGGGATTGATCTGATCTAAGCTTCCCTCAAAAGGAAAATTGTCCAAAATAATTAATGGGTCGGCGCTTACATTATTATCGATTGTGGATCGTCCACGAATTGCTATCCCTGTCTGCTCGTTGGGTGGCAGCAGACCGCCAGAGCCTCCAGAGGACCGATTAAAATTTACCCCACTCGTCACTCCTTCTAGCCGATCGATGATATTGGTGCTTACGCGCCTATTCAATAGCTCGTTATCCACCTGCACAAAACTTCCTGTGGCTCGTTCTTTTGGAATCTTTTGGTAGCCGGTACTCACCACCTCCACTTCGTTCAATTGATTCTCCAATGGTATTAATTGAACAGCCATTGATACCCCTGCGACATAGGATAGCTCTAAGCGCTTGAATCCCATATGGGAAAACGAAACAGTACCTTTGGGATTGATGACGTGTAGTGAAAAGGAACCATCAACTTTAGTAGAGCCTCTACCCTTTTCGCCTTCGACGCGGATGGAGACACCTTGGATCGGTTTACCGTCAATAGACGATACGACGGTACCGCTGATGGAGATCAACCCTTCCGCCCCGCTGTCCTTGCGGGGCGTTTGAGCTAATAAACTAAACATATGAACTATAAGGAACAGGATTAGAATTGCCCTTATATGAAACATTCCTTTTAAGGTCTTAGGCATCGGTAAAAGGGTACATACCGACATGATCTGCCGAAGACTATATACTATACAACTGTGGGAGTACTTTTTATCCCACACGCAGTGCACTTTTTTTAAATTATTTTTTACAGCATCTTTTACGGATGCTTGGTGAGCTACCTTATCCAATAAGGCAGCCATCAGATTTGATCTGTTTGTCATCTGCTTATTGTTTAAAATTGCTTATTCACGCGGTCAAAAAATTCATGAATCCTTTTTCTGATTATAAAATCAGTATCTATTTTATCTGAGGACTCGGCAAATAACAACTTTAGATCATCAATTTTGATCTTTCGGTAGTGTACCATAAAATAAGCGATCATTAGGCGAAGTAAAACGATAAAAAATTCGTATTTCTTATTCTGATCGGTTACATCTATATAGTCACTTTTCATAACAAAACTTTCATACACTTCTTTGATATGCTCATGGCATTCATCAATAGAATAATGGGCCCAAAAGTCCCTGATTGTTTTCAATGGATCATATCCTTCAAGATATATATCATAAAATGCTAGCTCAAATGGTAGCAGATCTAAATATTTTTGGTTCATTTATAGGTTCAATAAAGATGACTTCAGCCCTACTCCATATTTTGAAAAGAGCATAGCTTCCCCATTTGCAAATTTTTTGCATTAAAAAAGGGTTGTCATTTGCAGTTTATTTTAAAAACTACATGTATAACAAATAAAAAATTAACGAATCCGCAAAACGCCAAAAAGTTGTTTACAAGTCATCAATAGGGGTCGTTATGGCGCTTCCTCTCGGAAAGAAATAAAAGCCCGATCTAATAATATAGAATTACAATACAGCGTTATAGTTTTTAAATTTGCTGTTTAAAAATAAAAATGCTACATTTAAGGTGTCTAAAGTCTCGTAAGAGCAATTTTATTAATTACACAAAATTAAAGGGTGTAGTGTGTCTGATACAGATCGGGAAACCTAGTCTAAGGGCCTTTCTAGTGCATACCGATTCGGCACGAACTATAATGCGGCTGCCGCTATCCCCTATTTTGGTTTATACTGTTTAACCTGATTATTCTGGAGCCCGAATAATCTTACTAATTAGAATTAAATTGGGAAACCGAATACTTACTTCCTTGAGGTAAGTCTGGCATTTTTGGCGGTGTTTAAATCGTTTTGTCATAATCCATTTGGCTATAAAAACGATGTGCTCAAAGCGAAAGGATACTCGGATTGGTAAAAAACCAATAGGGCGAACCTTGCTGCTAATATGGTTGAGGGAAACCGGCAGGAAACCCTTTAGCAGATTAATCTACAAGAGATTTTTCTACTTTACCTCCAAAAAGACTTATGCAAAGCTCGCCCTATTGGCTATTAATTATCGATAAAGATATAAATAATCCAATAGAATGGCGAACTCGCAGTCTTCTCGTAGGTAAAATTTTGCCGGTTTTCTCAAACGAGAGACATCGTTAGTGTGGTTAATACCTACACTTATCGTCGCAATTATAAAACAAATATAGACAATCATTTCCATTTTTCAAAATAAATAAAAAAAATGGAAGTCGAATTATTTTAACAACATGAACATACCTTTAATTTTTCTTAGGAATGTTGAAGCTGCGAGAAAGCATTTGGGACTTTCTGTGAATGATTTAGACAATCTACTTCAACAAAAAAATATCAAATATTCATTATTAAAGAAGAGAGTCTCAATAGAAGCTGCCTACCATATATCTAAAATATTTAATAGAATTATTGAAGACTTCATCATTGATAACTTCCATCCATTTGAGTTAAGTACTGTAAATATTGAAACTCAAGAATATATAGAACGTAATTTAGTTAATCAAAATACGGGTGTAATAACCAAATTTATCAACTCTTACGTTATAATTGTTATAAAAAATTTCCCGAAGGGCACTCAGTTTATAAACTCCGATATAATACCCCAACTACCGCCGAACTTAAACTTAGAAAATTCTATTGACTGGACAAGTGGTTTATTAAAAGGATTAGTAAAAAACACTAATACTTTTAGGAAATCTGAAAATGACAAAGACCCAAGACATCGTGGTGAAGCGGTTTACGAATTAATTATTGAAGTCCCTGAACATACTATAATCAAAGCTATTAAAAAGGTGGATGCTCAATGGCTAAAAGAATTTGAGGAAAAACTAAATAGAGGATAAAATGACAAAGAAAATATCTGACGTAAGAATTGGACAAATTCCTCTTGGAATTATACCAATAGAGGGATTTTCCGGTGGTATTTGGGAAAGCGACGAAATAATAGTTGGAGATGTTGAAATCGACAACTTTTGTTATATCTTTCTATTTCCCTCAGATGAAGATGACTATTCTTCTGGATGCAGTGAACGTAAATTTCAACTTTGTTTTGCTTTTGCCGGACATTTACATCAATGGAAATTTGAGAAAAATACTACTGTCTATTATTTCATAATTGGCAATAGCATCGTTCCTAACATACCGGCTTTGTCTCATCCGTCAATTAATCTCTTAAGACAGTTTCCATCTATAAATCTAACCAATTTTGAATTCGATAAAGTGAAATATGAATTTACTAGAATTCACGAAGAAATGAATAGGCTTGATATGCTTGAAAGAATTATTTTTCTACGTATAGATATCATTTTCGATGAGACATACAGGTTTATTGAGAAAAGGTATGCGAATAATACAAATGCTTAACACATTAAAACAAAAATACATTAACAAATAAACTAAAAACTATGTTATCAATCGGATTATTAATGTACGTTATTTACGGAGGATTTATTGCCATCTGTCTTTTCGGGCTGCACCTTGTTCTATCAAATCTCCTCGGCAAATACCTTATAGCCAAACGCGATCACACCGCAGCACTGCGCGAACAAAATGAAATTCTAAGGGATATTGTGAAAGCTGTTAGACCTAGGGATAATAATTTCCCACCTCCTCCCAATGTATAACTTGATTTAAATATTTAATGAATTACGTTGTCATCACCGAAAACGATGTATCGCAATGGAACGATAATACGGGAAGAGAATATCATTTTCCTAAACGTTATTTAAAATATTTGACAAAAGGGACGGTCGTCATTTACTATAAAGGTGGAATGAAAGATTCTTCATTTGCTTCAAAGCGAATGACTCGTCATCCTCATTATTTTGGAATTGCAGAGATTGGAGAACTTAAGCAAGATAATGGTTCGGAGAAAAGCGATTATTATGCCGATATAATTAATTTCAAACCCTTCTCCTATCCTGTCTTAGCTAAACAAAATGAAAAATTTATTGAGAAGATTCCTACTTCAAGACTTAGTAATTATTGGCGTGATGGAGTTCGTCCTATTGATGAAGAAACATTCAAAAACATAGTTACTCTATCAGATATTAACCATTTCAATGCGACCAACGATAGTGAGCAAGAAATCTCTGAATCCTTTACCAGCTCAGAAGGTAAACTCAAATTGGTTTACTCTACGAAATATGAAAGAGATGTTAGGCTTCGTGAAAAAGCCATAGAAATACATGGGTTAAATTGCATGGGCTGCGGATTCAATTTCGAAAAAGCTTATGGAGAATGGGGAGCAGGATTTATACATGTACATCACACCAAACCATTATCTAATGGTGAAGGTGAACGCGAGGTAAATCCCCGAACGGATATGATCGTGCTTTGCCCAAACTGCCATTCCATGATTCACAGACGACGAAATAAGACATTAAGCTTGGATGAATTAATTCAATTATTAAAGACCAAAACTATCAACTAATTAATCATGGCTATAACTAAAGTTGTTTGTGGGATTATATTCAAAGATGATCTTGTTCTGATCTGTCGAAGAAAACCAGAGAAGTCGCTAGGCGGATATTGGGAATTTCCGGGTGGTAAGGTTGAGGATGGTGAATCGTATGAAGAATCTTTGCTCCGCGAATTGATTGAAGAACTCAACTTGAAGGTCGAAATTAAACAACACTTTTTCGATACTGTACATCATTACGATAAAGGTTCTATCGAATTAATCTCGTTTATCTGTGAGAGCGAGGATATAGCAACAGAATCCACAGATCATGATCGGCTTGAGTGGGTAAAAGTTGAGGACCTATTGAATTGGAAGCTTGCTCCTGCTGATATTCCAATAGCGAAGGAGTTGATTGGGAAATCTAACGATCCTTTTGACGGAGGAGAGTAAATCAAACATATTATAGAACCGATATAACACCTGTAAATTATCCAGAAAACGAATTGCACCGCTATACAAATAATAACCTTGTCTATAAACTATTGTTAGATATTGGTGAGTTGCAATTTTTCAATGTTATAGGAAATTTAAATTATATTAAAGGATTCCTTAAACATATTTGTAATCACTACCGTCCAAAATAAAAATTAGGTTACGAAAAAAGGTGATTCTTCTTATCAAGAAGCGTATTATTTTAGCTTCCTCCATTAGCTATCCCCCCTTATTTTAAAAGACTCCAAACTGCCCGTT